>JACCDJ010291908.1_pt1 | contig 26511 bp, 26 predicted proteins | sample 7444481 | NCBI WGS metagenome assembly JACCDJ01 (sample SAMN15323435, study PRJNA562643) | freshwater metagenome | isolation source: river surface water | place: USA:Blue River Watershed | collected 2017-08-15 | reverse complement strand
GCGCAATTACTCAACTGGCTTTGAAGGTGTTATTCCATTTATTCACCGTCGCCACTCAGAGACCGACTCGGATTACAGTCGTGAAAAGTATGAAGCGTATATGCGAGAGACGCCATGCCCTGCATGTAAGGGGGCTCGTCTCAAGCCAGAGGTACTCGCCGTCACCATTGGTGGAAAATCGATCGCTGAGGTCTGTCTCCTCTCCATTGATGATTGTGCTCAGTTCCTTAAGGGGATTGAACTCAATGCGCGCGAAGCACAGATTGCTGAACGAGTCATGAAGGAAGTTCACGCGCGACTTGGTTTCCTCCTCGATGTCGGTTTGGATTACCTCTCTCTCGATCGCCCAGCTGCGACCCTTTCTGGAGGTGAAGCACAGCGCATTCGTCTGGCAACTCAGATAGGTTCCGGGCTTGTTGGCGTTCTCTATGTCCTTGATGAGCCAAGTATTGGTCTGCATCAGCGTGATAACCGCCGCCTGATTGACACACTCACACGTCTTCGCAATCTTGGAAATACATTGATTGTTGTTGAGCACGATGAAGAGACAATCCGAACCGCAGATTGGGTTGTTGATATCGGGCCTGGTGCGGGTGAACATGGAGGCCATGTTGTTGTCTCAGGATCTTATGAAGATCTCATCAACTCCAAGGAATCGATTACGGGCGCATATCTCTCCGGACGTAAATCGATTGAGGTTCCTTCACAACGACGCCCAGTAGATCCAAAGCGTAAGTTGGTCATTAAGGGTGCGAAGGAGAACAACCTCAAGGATATTGAGGTGGAGATTCCTTTAGGACTCTTTGTATCTGTAACAGGAGTTTCCGGCTCTGGTAAGTCGACTCTCGTTAACGATATTTTGTATACAACTCTTGCTAATAAACTAAATGGCGCCCGATTAGTTCCTGGACGTCATCGCACCGTCTCCGGAATTGATCAACTCGACAAGGTTGTCCACGTTGACCAATCTCCGATTGGTCGCACACCACGTTCAAACCCAGCAACCTACACAGGTGTCTTTGACAAAGTCCGAGCACTCTTTGCAGAGACATCGGAGGCGAAGGTCCGCGGATATCAACAGGGTCGATTCTCCTTCAACGTCAAGGGTGGGCGATGCGAGAACTGCTCAGGTGATGGAACAATCACTATTGAAATGAACTTCTTGCCTGATGTTTATGTTCCATGCGAGGTCTGTCATGGGGCCCGTTATAACCGCGAGACCCTTGAGGTGCACTACAAAGGCAAGACCATTGCCGAGGTTCTTGATATGCCGATCGAAGTGGCTCACACCTTCTTCGAATCTGTGCCGACTATTGCTCGCTATCTCAAGACTCTCTGTGATGTGGGACTTGGATATGTGCGACTCGGACAATCAGCGCCAACTCTCTCAGGCGGCGAAGCGCAGCGAGTGAAGTTAGCTACCGAACTCCAGCGCCGCTCAACCGGTCGCACTATCTATGTCCTTGATGAACCAACTACAGGTCTGCACTTTGAAGATGTCAATAAGTTGCTCGGCGTTCTCAAACGATTGGTTGAGACCGGCAATACTGTTGTTGTTATTGAGCATAATCTTGATGTCATTAAATCCTCGGATTGGGTAATTGATATGGGCCCAGAAGGTGGATTCCGAGGTGGAACTGTTGTCGCAGAGGGAATCCCGGAAGAAGTCGCTAAGGTAAAGGCGAGCTACACAGGACAATTCCTTGCAGAAGTTCTCTCTCACAAGGCTCCTACTCAGACCTCGGCTAAGAAAACCGCTGCAGTAAAGAAGAAGTAGCGATGGCAGACCCAGCCAGTTACCGCCCTACAGATATCCCTGAGGAGCCCGGTGTTTATCGCTTCTATAACAAGAGCGATAAAGTCATTTATGTCGGCAAGGCGAAGAATCTCAAGAATCGCTTAAGTTCTTACTTCGGCTCAAACTTGGCGCAGAAGACTTACCGAATGGTGCATGAAGCAGTTCGTGTTGATTGGACGATAGTCAATACCGAGCTCGAGGCACTTGCGCTCGAATTCTCATGGATCAAGCAATATCACCCAACATATAACGTGCAATTTAAGGATGACAAGTCTTATCCATATCTTGCGATATCCCTGGAGGATGAATTTCCGCGAATCTTTATCACACGTAAAGAGAAACGATCTGGACTTAAATATTTTGGCCCATATACCAATGCCTGGGCGCTGCGGAATACCTATGAAGTACTTTTGAAAGTATTCCCAGTCAGATCGTGTAGTGCGGGAAATTTCCAACGTGCGCAACGCACCAATCGACAATGTTTATTGGGCGATATCGGAAAGTGCGCCGCGCCATGTGTTGGATGGGTGACTCCTGAAGAACATAAGGCAATCGCCCACAAATTAGATGCATTTATGGAGGCAGGGATGGAAGATCTCATCCCGACCATGCGGGCCGAGATGGAGATAGCAAGCCAGCGGGAAGAGTTTGAACGCGCAGCGCGCATCCGTGACCAGATTGAATCTTTTGAGAAGGCGCAGCGCTCTACTCAGGGAAATCTCTCTGATGACTTGGATGGTGATTTCATCGCAATCCACGAGGAGGGTCTCCACGCCGCCGGTTCAATCTTTATCGTTCGCCGCGGCTCGATTAAGGGCTCGCGCTCGTGGATTGTCGATCAAGAACGAACTCTGGAAGGCGATGACCAATACGGTTCATTACTCTTTAGCATTTATGGAGATGGCACAACTGAAATTCCTGCAGTCGTTCATATCAATTGCGAACCGGCAGATCGGGAGGCGCTAGGGGAGTGGCTTACCTCCATCGCCGGCCATAAGGTGACTATCAAAGTTCCGCAACGGGGCGAAAAGGTAGAGCTCCTTGAAACAGTAGCGCGAAATGCGCACTATGCGCTCGTTCAATTTATGAGTAAACGAGCAACCGATGCTGCAGTTTCAGGCAAAGCGCTCATTGAATTGGAAGAGCAGTTGGAGCTTCCTCGAACACCACTTCGTATCGAGTGCTATGACATCTCCAATATCTCGGGAACCTCTGTCGTGGCATCTATGGTCGTCTTTGAAGATGGTTTAGCGAAGAAGAGCGAATATCGTCGTTTTGCAATCGATACGAGCACTGCCACCGATGACACCAGAGCTATGCATCAGGTAATCACTCGCCGAATGAAGAGATTGATTGCGGATCGCCAGGTCAACCATAGTGAAGTTGCTGAGACCGGTGGAAAGTTATCTAAATTTGCCTATCCACCACAGTTGATTGTTGTTGACGGTGGTGCACCGCAGGTTGCAGCTGCTCAACGCGCACTCGATGAACTAGGTGTTACCGATATTGCTTTAGTGGGTCTTGCTAAGCGCTTGGAAGAGGTCTGGCTACCGCATTCAAGTGACCCACTGATTCTTCCGCGCACGAGTGAAGGAATGTATTTACTTCAGCGCATTCGCGATGAAGCTCACCGTTTTGCCATCACCTTCCACCGCAGCAAACGATCCAAGGTGATGCTGGAATCCTTGCTCGATGAGATTCCGCAATTAGGTGAAGCTCGCAGAAGCGCGCTCCTAGAGCACTTTGGTTCTGTTTCGGCGATACGTAAAGCCAGCCTCGAAGAACTTGAGAGAACGCCAGGTATAGGTGCGACGATTGCTGCGATTATCTTCTCCCACCTCGAGAAGATGAGCACTCCCCAGATAGATATGGCCACTGGAGAGATTCTCGAAAGGTGATCGATAGGGCAGAATGGTGCCATGAGTAATCGCGAGCTCTTGATTCTGACGGGAATGTCCGGAGCAGGCCGTTCGACCGTGGCCCACGCATTGGAAGATCTAGGTTGGCACGTGGTCGATAACCTTCCTCCGGCTTTACTTCCAGAACTTGCGACAGAGATGGAGAAGACCGCATCATCTGTAGCGGTTGTAGTCGATGTTCGTGGTGGAAAGTTCTTTGATGCGCTGGCTAGCGCTCTCGAGTCGCTAGGCAAGAGCGATGTTAAGTATCGCCTACTCTTTCTCGACGCTAGCGACCAGGCGCTGGTACAGAGATTTGAATCAACCCGCCGCCCACACCCGCTCCAATCGTCAGATCGAATAGTCGATGGAATTGCTCGTGAGCGCGTGAAGTTGGAAGATCTACGCTCACAGGCCGATGTTGTTATCGATACCTCAAACCTTAATGTCCATCAATTAGAGAAGCGCACCGCTGAGATATTCGCAGCGGGTATGGCTAAAGCGCTGCGCATCAACGTTCTCTCATTTGGATATAAGTACGGAATTCCGGTTGATGCGGATTTGGTACTCGACTGTCGTTTTATTCCAAATCCACATTGGATTCCGGAACTTCGACCACTCTCTGGATTAGATGATGCTGTCTATAACCATGTATTAGCAAGTGATGGTGTTGCAGATTTTGTGAAGTCATATGTCAGTGTTGTTGAGAAAATGATTCCTGGATACCTCACTGAGGGAAAGAAGTACGTCACTATTGCAATTGGATGTACCGGTGGAAAACATCGATCTGTCTCGGTCGCACGAGAGGTTGCAGAACAACTCAACCGTGAACATGGAGATTACGCAGTATCAGCCCATGCAACCCATCGCGATGTTGGTCGTGAATGATCAAAGATCCAAAGATTGTTGCACTCGGTGGCGGACACGGCTTGGCCGCTACATTGACAGCGCTTCGTAATGTGACGAGCAATATCACTGCAGTTGTCACCGTCGCCGATAATGGTGGTTCGAGCGGACGATTACGTCAAGAGTTTCCCATCATGCCACCTGGTGATTTGCGCATGGCTCTTGCTGCGCTCTGCGGCGATGATGCCTGGGGTCGGGATTGGGCCGACATCATGCAATATCGCTTCACGAGTGAAGGTGAGATGAATGGCCACGCGCTTGGAAACCTTCTATTGGCAGCTCTATGGGATCGCGATGAAGATGTAGTAGTCGGCCTCGACCGCGTTGGCGCACTGTTAAAAGTTGTAGGACGAGTTCTACCAATGAGCGCAGAGCCACTTGATATCGAGGCCACTTTTGAACAGAACGGTATACGCGTTGAAGCTATTGGCCAGGTAGCAGTTGCAACGACCGCTGGCAGATTAGTTGATCTTCGTTTAAGACCTGAGAGTCCTACAACTCGGCCAGAGGTCCTTGCGGCAATTGGCGATGCTGATCTCATCACGATGGGTCCAGGTTCATGGTTCTCTAGCGTGCTTCCACATCTACTAGTCCCATCACTTCGTCAGGCGATCATTGATTCTCCAGCAAAGAAGGTTCTACTACTCAATCTAGACTCCAATGCCGACCAAGCCGCGCAGGGTGAGTACGCCGGTTATTCTCCGAAAGAGCATTGCGAGATTCTTCAGCGCTATGCCCCAGAACTTCGATTCGACCTGATAGTTGGCGATAGCTATCTCAATGGGGGAGTAGAGCTGAAGGATTACTTGAAGAATCGTGGAATCGCCTACTTGGAGAGCGATTTACGCGACGAGAAGGTCGCTATCCATCATGATGGGCGAAAATTAGCCTCAACTTTCTCTCACATAGCGCAAGAAATGCTGGTTTGATATCCCCATGGCAATGACAGCGGCGGTCAAGGATGAGCTCAGCCGGCTCACAATAACCAAGCCATGCTGCCGTAAGGCCGAAGTTTCATCACTGCTTCGTTTCGCCGGTGGCCTTCATATCGCCTCTGGAAAAGTTGTGATTGAGGTTGAACTCGATACTTCACAATCAGCGCGCCGCCTTAAGAAAGATATCGCAGATATCTATGGACATGATTCTGATCTCGCAGTCCTCTCTTCTAGCGGACTGCGAAAAGGCTCGCGCTATGTTGTGCGCGTTATCGAAGCTGGCGAAGCGCTGGCACGTCAAACTGGACTTATCGATGCCAACGGTCGCCCTATTCGAGGTTTACCGCCACAGGTAGTTGCGGCAAATGTCTGCGATGCAGAGGCGGCATGGCGTGGTGCGTGTAGGGCCCACGGTGATGTGACAGAACCCGGACGATGATCGACTCTAGAAATTACCTGTCCGGTACCTGAAGCGGCACTTGCATTAGTAGGTGCGGCGCGTCGACTCAACATCGCAGCAAAGGCGCGCGAGGTTCGCGGGGTAGACCGCGTGGTAATTCGCGATGGTGATGCGATTGGTTCTCTCCTGACTCGCCTTGGTGCGCATGAGAGTGTTCTTGCTTGGGAAGAGCGTCGCATGCGACGTGAAGTTCGAGCAACCGCTAATAGACTCGCAAACTTTGATGATGCAAATCTCCGTCGCTCAGCACGCGCTGCTGTTGCAGCAGCGGCTCGAGTGCAGCGCGCGATGGAGATTCTCGGACCTACAATTCCTGACCATCTGAAAGAGGCGGGAGAGTTGCGCATCGCTCACGGCCAAGCATCTCTGGAAGAGCTCGGCTCGCTCGCCTCACCTCCGATGACCAAGGATGCGATTGCCGGTCGAATTCGCCGCCTCCTTGCGATGGCCGATAAGCGTGCGGCAGAGCTCGGTATTCCCGATACTGAGGCGGGTCTCTCACCCGATCTCCTCGGCGAATAACCTGCCAGTAGATATAACGCTGGTATCCTTCACCTCAGTCCCAACGTTGTGGCGCAACTAAGGCCACCCTCTATCTTTCAATAAGAATCCCTATCGGATATTTGATTTATAGATGTGCTCTTGGGACTCACATTGGAAAGCAAATCGCCCCGAAAAGAACGAGGTTTAATAATGATTAATGTCGGAATCAACGGTTTTGGACGCATCGGACGTAACTTCTTCCGTGCAGCTCTCACCAACCCAAATATCAATATCGTCGGAATCAACGACCTTACAGATAACGCAACTCTTGCCCATCTCCTTAAGTACGACTCAATCCTCGGTCGCCTCGGCCTAGAGGTCTCACATACAGAAGACACCATTACAGTGGGTGGAAAGACAATTAAGGTATTTGCAGATCGCGACCCAGCTAACCTTCCATGGGCATCAGTCGGCGCAGATATCGTTATCGAATCAACAGGTCACTTCACAAAGGCAGCTGATGCGAAGAAGCACATCACAGCTGGCGCAAAGAAGGTCATCATCTCTGCACCTGCGACAGATGAAGACATCACAGTCGTTATGGGCGTAAACCACGATAAGTACGATCCAGCAAACCACCACGTTATTTCAAATGCTTCATGTACAACAAACTGCCTCGCACCAATGGCGAAGGTATTGGATGAAGAGTTCGGAATCGTCCGCGGTTTGATGACAACAATCCATGCTTACACAAACGATCAGGTAATCCTTGACTTCCCACATAAGGATCTTCGTCGTGCGCGTGCAGCAGCCACAAATATCATTCCAAGCTCAACCGGTGCTGCGAAGGCGATTTCACTCGTCCTTCCACAGCTCAAGGGAAAGCTTGATGGATTCGCTATGCGCGTTCCAGTTCCAACAGGATCAGCTACTGACCTCACAGTCGAGCTTGCAAAGGAAGCAACTGCTGAGCAGATCAACGCTGCGATGAAGAAGGCTGCTGAAGGTTCACTTAAGGGCTTCCTCTCATATACAGAAGATCCAATCGTTTCATCAGATATCGTGACAGATCCATCATCATGTATCTTCGATGCACAGCTCACCAAGGCAATCGGAACAACAGTTAAGGTTGTTGGTTGGTATGACAACGAGTGGGGCTACTCAAACCGCCTCGTCGACCTCGTTGGTTATGTAGGAAAGAGCCTCTAATTTAATGACTACTTTGGCTGACCTAGATGTAGCAGGCAAGCGCGTATTTCTACGCTGCGATCTCAACGTTCCTTTGAAAGAAGGAAAGATCACAGACGACGGACGTATTCGAGCTTCACTACCAACAATTAACGCGCTCCTTGCAAAAGGTGCATCACTCGTTATTGCTGCACATCTAGGTCGTCCAAAGGGTGAGGCAAAGCCAGAACTCTCTCTCGCTCCAATTGCGGTACGTCTCTCAGAGCTTCTTGGTAAGCCAGTGAAGTTTGCAGGCGCGATTACCGGAAGCGATGTCACTGCAGCAGCCCAAGGTTTAGCTGCCGGTGAGATTTTGCTTCTTGAAAACATTCGATTTAGCGCCGCTGAAACTTCAAAGGAAGAGTCAGAGCGGGCCGCTCTTGCTGCAGAACTTGCAGCTCTTGCCGATGTTTACGTTGGTGATGGCTTTGGTGCTGTTCACCGTAAGCATGCATCTGTCTTTGATCTACCAAAGCTTCTTCCACATGCTGCCGGCACACTTGTCGCCGCTGAGGTCGAAGTCTTGAAGAAACTCACTACCGAACCTGCTCGTCCATATGGTGTGGTTCTTGGGGGAGCGAAGGTCTCTGACAAGCTCGGCGTTATCTCCAACTTGCTCGGCAAAGTTGATGTGATGGCAATTGGTGGCGGAATGGTCTTCACCTTCCTTGCTGCTCAAGGCCATGAAATTGGAAAGTCATTGGTAGAGGCAGAGATGCTCGATACCGTTCGAGATTTAATTAAGGAGGCATCCGATAAGGGTGTGCGCCTTGTTCTTCCAACAGATATCGTCGTAGCACCGGCTTTTGCGGCAGATTCACCAGCCACAATTGTTGCAGCTGATGCAATTCCAGCAGATCAGATGGGCCTTGATATCGGGCCAGATTCTGCTGCAGCATTTGCAGCAGCCATCCGTGAATGTAAGACTGTTTTCTGGAACGGTCCGATGGGCGTCTTTGAATTCGCTGCATTCTCAAATGGCACCAAGGTAGTCGCACAAGCACTCACCGAAGTGTCTGGAATCTCAGTCGTCGGTGGTGGAGACTCTGCTGCTGCGGTACGAGCACTTGGCTATAAGGATGAGCAATTTGGCTACATCTCAACTGGCGGTGGAGCATCACTTGAATACCTTGAAGGTAAGGAACTTCCTGGCCTCAAGGCACTTGATCTTTAAATTTCATATCCATTTATATAAAGGAGTAGGTAATGCGCAAGCCACTAATGGCCGGTAACTGGAAGATGAACCTCAATCACCTTGAGGCGATCGCTGTGGCACAGAAACTTGTCTACTCACTTACTGACGCTGATTACGATGCCGTCGATGTTGCTGTAATTCCTCCATTTACCGACATCCGTTCAATTCAGACCATGGTTGATGGAGATCGCCTTCGCCTGCAATACGGCGCACAGGATCTCTCTCCAGAGAGCTCAGGTGCATTTACCGGAGATATCTCAGGTTCAATGTTGGCAAAGCTCGGATGTACATTTGTAGTGATTGGACACTCAGAGCGTCGCGCAATTCACCATGAAGATGATGCGCTGATCAATCGCAAGATTAAGGCAGCACTCGCAAATGAACTCACTCCTATCTTCTGTGTTGGAGAGGAGCTTGCAATCCGCGAGTCAGGTACCCATGTCTCTCACGTCATCCGTCAGGTTCGCGCCGGTCTCGAAGGATTTACCAAGCCAGAGCTCAAGAAGATTGTGATTGCCTACGAACCAGTCTGGGCGATTGGAACGGGTAAGACAGCTACCCCGGAAGATGCACAAGAAGTATGCGCATCAATTCGCGAAGAGATTGAGCAGATTGGTTCTGCTGAGATTGCCTCGAATATGCGCATCCTCTATGGCGGCTCTGTGAAGTCCTCCAATATCGTTGAGATTATGAAGCAGGCTGACGTGGATGGCGCACTTATCGGGGGAGCGAGCCTTGATCCCGAGGAATTGGCGAAAATCGCTAAGTTCTACGCGGTCACCGAGTAAGACCCGGCCCGCTTTATTCGCTATCCTTACCCTCATACATTTCGCCCTAATAAGGAGTTCTCTGTGGCATTAGCACTATCGATCTTTCTTGTGGTCACCAGCATCTTGATGATCCTGCTCGTCCTTCTTCATAAGGGCAAGGGATCAGGCCTCTCAGACCTCTTTGGTGGCGGAATTTCCTCAAACTACGGCGGCTCATCTGTTGTAGAGCGTAACCTTGACCGCATCACAATTGTGGTCGGTGGTCTCTGGTTCGCAGGCGTTGTTGGCCTCTCACTCGTTTTGAAGGGTTAATTCATGGCAAGTGCAATTCGCGGAAGTCGTGTCGGCGCTGGCCCAATGGGCGAGGCTGAGCGCGGCGATCAAATTGAACGCGCAACAGTTTCATACTGGTGTGCCAATGGACATGAAGTGCGTCCATCATTTGCAGTCGAAGAGACGGTAGAGATTCCAGCACAATGGGATTGCCCAAAGTGTGGCTTACCAGCAGGACGCGATCGCAATAATCCACCAAGTGCGGTTGTCAATGTTCCTTACAAGACCCACCTTGCATATGTGAAGGAGCGTCGTACCGATACAGAGGGTGCAAAGATTCTTGAAGATGCACTCCGCAAGCTTCGCGGAGATGACATCGACTAAAGGGCTCTTGCAGCCTTAAGAATTTCCTCAATACCCGCACTGCGGTTCTTCAGATGAAGACGCAGGAGCGGGTATTGACGTTTAGCGAGAGCTTTTCCATCACCCAATCCCTGAGCAGTGACGAGAGTGGCAAAAGTGAAATCTTGTCCTGGAATCTCAAAGTCACAATCAACTTCACCGGTGATCTGTATAAACGAACCATTCGGTTGTCCCGCTTTATGAAACTGACCTGTGGAGTGCATAAATCGTGGGCCCCAACCAAAGGTTGTTGGTCTGCCAGATGCCTGAGCGATCAACGCACGAAGCTCCTCTAGCTTTACATCATCACGTCGATCCAAGTAGGCCATGATGGCGATGTAGCCATCTTCCTTGACTGAGGTAATCATCTCGTTGAGCGCAGCGCGAATATCGGCCCCACGACCAAATATCTCTACATCGCCTTCAACTGCATCAGCGGTAAGAAGCGGTGGATGTGTTGCCCCCGAAGCTTTCCACTCACTGAGTAGGGCAAGTGTCTGCTCTTTCGCCTCAGTGACATTCGGTTGATTAAAGGGATCGATTTCAAGAGCTGCTCCAACAATTGCAGTGACCCACTCCCAGAAAATAAAGTGAGCACCTAAAGGCGCAACCACATTGAGATCCGCACCAGCATCAGAGAAAGCGATAGTAAAAGGATTGCCAATTTCAGCGTTGGCTACAGATTCAGCAACAATAGGAAGGCGGCCTTTGCCATCTTTACCTGTTGATTCTGCTATCAGTTGTTCAATCCAGTCGGATATTCCAGGAACGGCAGAACCATGGTCGGTGAAGCCAAGATATTGACCTGCAACCTCGCTGAAAAGATATGCAACATCAAGGATGGTGGAGTCATCTTTCAGGAAATCTTCCTTGGCGGTTCGGGCATCTTCGATGACGCTCCAGATATCAATATCGGCTAAAGCGGCTGGGACAACACCAAAGGCGCTCAGAGCGCTAAATCGTCCACCGACATGTGGGTCAGCGTTGATGACCGAGAATCCAGCAGCTCGTGTCTCGATATCCAGTGGAGAACCAGGATCTGTGACAAAGACCATGTGCTCGGTTGCTGATAGCCCGGCCTCAACAATCTTGGCTTGGAAAAGAGCACGCTGTGAAGAAGTTTCAATTGTTGAACCTGATTTAGAGCTAACAATGAAGAGAGTCTTTGAAATATCTCCATTGAGAGCATGTGCGATGTAATGAGGATCTGTTGAATCCACAATCACAATCTCGCGACCGTATGTTTTTGAGAGCACTTCAGGGGCGAGAGAGGAACCACCCATGCCGCAGAGCACAATGCGATTCTTATCTTTATGTAACTCTTTGAGCGCAGAGACTTCGCCTTTTAGTAAGAGTGAACTCTCAGGAAGGTCAACCCAGTTAAGTCTGATTGCTGCCTCTGCTGCTGCAGCTTCGCCCCAGATTGAAGAATCTTTGAGTGCGATCCTGTGGTGCACATCGCGCAGGAAGGAGTAACGAGGTGATGATCTATCTACTCGAGCCAGTGATGCGCCGGAAACTTTGATTGACATTAAGTCTCCTTACTTGAGTGCAGCTTCGATTTCACCGACGATACGTTCAACGGTAAAGCCAAATTCAGTGAAGAGCTTGGCTGCACCAGCAGAGGCACCGAAGTGATCGATTGAGATGATGACTCCATTGTCGCCAACATACTCACGCCATCCTTGAGCGATGCCAGCTTCAACGCTTGCGCGAACTTTTGCGCCCTTTGGCAGGACGCTTTCACGGTAGGCGAGGGGCTGTTCGTTAAACCATTCAAGACATGGTGCGCTGACGACGCGAGTGGAGACTCCCTTTGCTTCCAATGCGCTCTGTGAATCCAGAGCGAGAGCAACCTCAGACCCAGTGGCGATGATGACAACATCAGGGCTCTTCGAAGAATCTTTGAGAATGTAAGCACCCTTATCGACACCACTGGCATCGCCATGGGTGGTGCGATCTACGGTGCGCAGGTTCTGACGAGATAGGAACAAGCCAGCAGGTTTTCTACGGTTGAGAATAGATTTCCATGCTTCGCGAACCTCATTGCCATCGGCTGGGCGGATTACCGCGAAGTTAGGAATTGCACGCATCGCCGCCAAATGTTCAATTGGCTGGTGGGTAGGACCATCTTCTCCCAGGCCGATCGAATCGTGGGTCCATATGAATGTGCTTGGAATATCCATAAGCGCAGCTAAGCGCGCAGTTGGACGCATGTAATCACTGAAGACAGCGAAGGTGCCACCGAATGTTCGGGTTAATCCATGAAGAGTAATTCCATTGATGATTGATCCCATTGCATGTTCGCGAATACCGAAGTGAATGATGCGACCATATGGATCGGCATCTTTCATTGCACTCGATGAAGGCAAGAAGGATTTTCCACCTTCGATTGTGGTGTTGTTCGATTCAGCGAGATCTGCCGATCCGCCCCAGAATTCGGGAAGTGCCTTGGCAATCGCATTGATCACGTGGCCTGAGGCTGCGCGAGTGGCAACATCTTTACCGCTCTCAAATTGAGGAAGGTTTGAATCCCAACCCACAGGAAGTTCACCCTTCACAAGGCGGCTCAGCAGTTCGGCCTTATCAGAGTTCGCTGACTTCCATGATTCGAACTTTGAATTCCACTCCGCGTGAGCCGCAGCTCCACGTTCCTTTACTGTGCGAACATGAGCGAAGACATCTGCAGGCATTGCAAACTTCTCATCAGGATTTAACCCAAGTTCAACCTTTGTTGCAGCGATCTCTTCATCACCCAGTGCAGAGCCATGAGACTTTGCTGTTCCGCGCAACTTAGGTGCAGGCCATGCGATAACGGAGTGCATGCGAATGAGCGATGGCTTAGAACGCTCAGCTTTCGCCGCCACAATTGCTGCATCAAGTGCTACGAGATCGATATTGCCATCAGAAAGTGCTTTAACTTCTTGAACGTGCCATCCATATGCACGGTAACGAGCTGCAACATCCTCAGTGAACGAGACGTGCGTGTCGCCTTCAATGGATATTCGATTGTCATCATAGATAACGTTGAGATTCCCAAGTGCTTGGGTTCCAGCGAGTGAAGATGCTTCCGCGCTGACGCCTTCTTGAAGATCGCCATCTGAGCAGAGCACCCAGATATCGTGATCGAAGAGCGATTGACCTTCTGCAGCTGAAGGATCCAATAGACCACGCTCATAACGTGCAGCCATCGCCATTCCCACAGCTGTAGCCACACCTGCACCGAGCGGACCTGTTGTTGTCTCAACGCCAGCGGTGTGGCCGAACTCTGGATGTCCAGGAGTCTGTGAACCCCAGGTGCGGAAAGCCTGCATATCTTCCATCTCAAGACCGTAGCCGCTGAAGAAGAGCTGGGTGTAGAGAGTTAATGATGAGTGCCCACATGAGAGCACAAAGCGATCACGACCTAACCATTGTGGGTCAGCTGGATCATGGCGGAGATGGCGCTGGAAGAGGTTGTATGCAACAGGTGCCAATGACATCGCCGTTCCTGGGTGGCCGTTACCCACCTTTTGTACAGCATCCATTGCAAGTGCGCGGGCATATGCAACTGCACGATCATCGAGCTCTGTCCAACCGTGGATTGTCGTCATCTCTATCTCCTGTTTACTGTGTGAGCGTATAGAACTGTGTAAGTCGGATGCGCCACGCTGCGATCCATAAAATTGAAGAGCCAAGCAAGTGGATAATCACCAAAACTTCAGGAACACCCAAGAGATATTGGGCATAACCAACTACCCCTTGAGCCAGGGCAATTGCAAGGAAGATAATCAAATGTCGCTGAGCATCATCTGCATACCCGTTAAATTTCTTATAGATGCCGACGATGGTTAGCGCTAAGAGTGCAATTACTAAGTAACCATGGATTGCAGTGACAGTTTGGATCGCAATATCAAGTCTCGGTGTCTCAGAGTCTCCTGCATGCGGCCCTGCTCCGGTTACGAGTGTGCCCGCAACAATCACAATAAATGTAAGGGCAGTATGCAGTTGAATAAATCTGACACGAACCGGTGCAGCTATTCTCTCCGCTTTTGAACGCATGAGAAGTGAATGCGCTGCTGCAATCAAGATGATGGAGAGAATGAAATGTGATGCAACGGCAAATGGATTGAGCTTTGTTAGAACTGTAATTCCGCCAACGATCGCTTGACCAAAGATTCCCGCAATTTGTGAGAGCGCCAACAATCGTAGATCTCGGCGCTTTGCCCGCACGACAAGAATGACGATCGCTAGAGCTGCAAAGAAGAGAAGGAAGGTGAGTAATCGATTACCAAATTCAATCCAGGCATGGAAGGCGCCTTCGGGTTGACCGGCAACCGGGGTATAAGAATCTGCGGTGCACTCCGGCCACGTAGGGCAACCAAGGCCCGAACCTGTTACGCGAACTGCGCCGCCAGTCAGGACCAGGAGCGCCTGGAGGCCAAGGAGGAGTCGAGCCACTGGAGTCAGGGCTCGAGCAGCAGTCATAGCCGTAGCCTACCCATCTCGGCCTGCTACCCGTCGGTCGACGTAAGCGCATCTGAGCGTGCTCGAGTGGCGGAAGGGTGCGAATTAAGACACACTACTGTTGTGAAAATCGACGACCTCAGCACCCGCAACGCGGTAGCTCGCTCGGTCCTCGAAAATGGTCCATCGACGGCAGTAGCCATCGGAGAGCGCCTTGGCCTCACTCCTGCTGGAGTCAGACGCCACCTCGACCTCCTTATTGAAGATGGCATCTTGGAAGCTCGCGAGCCACACAGCCCATTGGTGCGAGGTCGTGGCCGCCCCTCCAAAGTCTTTGTCATGACAGATGATGGTCGTGAGAAGTTTGAACACTCTTACGATGATCTTGCCGTTGCTGCTCTTCGTTTTATTACCGCCCAAACCGGACCACATATGGTCAATATCTTCGCTAAGTTTCGCGCTGATGAGATGGGGAGAAAGGTAAAGCCATCAATGGTGGCTTCAAAGAATAAAGGCGCTGTCCTTGCTGATTTTCTCACCGAAGAAGGTTACGCCGCGACAATTCATGATCGCGGAGTAGGGGAAGAGATCTGCCAGCATCACTGTCCCATCGCACATGTTGCAGCGGAGTTCCCACAACTCTGCGAGGCGGAGACTGAACTCTTCTCATCACTGCTTGGCACACATGTGCAACGTCTAGCGACCATTGCTCATGGTGATGGAGTCTGCACAACTTTTGTTCCAAAGTTAAGTTCAACATCAGTAAGTGAAAAAGGTAAAGAGAAACAACTATCGTCTGGAAAGGCGCGCTCATGACAACTGCACACCCAGAACTCGAAGGCCTCGGAAATTACGAATACGGCTGGTCTGATGGCAACGATGCTGGAACCAATGCTAAACGTGGTCTCAGTGAAGAAGTTGTGCGCGATATTAGTGCGAAGAAGTCAGAGCCAGATTGGATGCTCGACCTTCGCCTCAAGGGTTTAAACCTCTTTGATAAGAAGCCAATGCCATCATGGGGTTCAGACCTCACCGGTATCTTCTTTGACACCATCAAGTACTTCGTGCGTTCAACTGAGAAGCAGGCTGCAACGTGGGAAGACCTACCAGATGAAATCAAGAACACATACGATCGTCTAGGTATCCCAGAGGCAGAGAAGCAGCGCTTAGTTTCAGGTGTGGCAGCTCAATATGAGTCAGAAGTTGTTTATCACTCAATCCGCGAAGATCTTGAAAAGCAAGGCGTTATCTTCCTTGATACTGACTCCGCACTAAAGCAGCACCCTGAGCTCTTTAAAGAGTACTTCGCAACTGTTATTCCAGTTGGCGATAACAAGTTTGCAGCTCTCAATACTTCTGTCTGGTCTGGTGGTTCATTTATCTATGTGCCAAAGGGCGTTCATGTTGATATCCCACTCCAGGCTTACTTCCGTATCAACACCGAGAATATGGGCCAATTCGAACGCACATTGATCATTGCCGATGAAGATTCATATATCCACTATGAAGAGGGTTGTACGGCGCCAATCTATAAATCTGATTCTCTCCACTCAGCCGTTGTTGTGATTATTTGGAAGAAGGGTGCCCGCGTTCGTTACACCACGATTCAGAACTGGTCTAACAACGTCTATAACCTTGTTACCAAGCGCGCTGTCTGTGAAGAAGGCGCAACCATGGAGTGGGTCGATGGAAATATCGGTTCAAAAGTCACGATGAAGTACCCAGCAGTGATGTTGATGGGCCCACATGCAAAGGGCGAGACACTCTCACTTGCATTTGCTGGTCCTGGCCAACATCAAGATTCTGGAGCAAAGATGGTTCACGCGGCTCCTTACACATCTTCCTCTGTCATCTCTAAATCTGTGGCTCGTGGCGGCGGACGTACCTCATATCGCGGACTTGTGCAGATTAATGAGGGTGCTCATCACTCTGCATCAACAGTGAAGTGTGATGCGCTTTTGGTCGACACAATCTCTCGTTCAGATACATACCCATATGTTGATATCCGTGAAGATGATGTTTCGATGGGCCACGAAGCAACTGTTTCCAAGATCTCAGATGATCAACTCTTCTATCTCATGTCACGTGGACTCAATGAGGATGAGGCGATGGCGATGATCGTGCGTGGGTTTATCGAGCCAATCGCTCGTGAACTTCCAATGGAATATGCACTCGAACTCAACCGTCTGATTGAACTTCAGATGGAAGGAGCAGTTGGCTAAATGACCACTCTTCAATCAAATCTCTTAGAAAATCACACCCCCACAGGTCGTGAAGAAGCGTGGCGCTTTACACCGCTCAAGCGTCTTGCAGGACTCCATGATGGAAGTGCAAAGGTTGAGGCACGCGAGTCATTGACTCTCAACGGCATCGCATCACCTGGCGTTTCATTCACTCGCGGTGCAATCACCACAGGATCACCAAGCGAAGATTCAATTGTCAATCGCGTTCGCAATTACACATCTGAGGGTGCAGTTCTTGCGATCGAAAAGAATACAGTTGTAGAAAACCCAATCTTCCTCAACCGCTGCTGCGGTGGAGTTAATACAGCTGAGTTCTCTCGCGTTCAGATCCGTCTTGCTGAACATTCGAAGGCGACAGTCATTCTCGAGAACTCTGGCGATACTCATTTGGCAGAAGACCTCGAAATTATTTTGGCTCCAGGGTCCGATCTGACCTTTATCTCACTCCAAGAGTGGGGCGCAAAGACTGTCTATGCCGCTACTCATAATGCAATTATCGATCGTGATGCAACCTTCAAAGCGATTCACGTAACTGTAGGTGGAGATGTAGTTCGCATCCTTCCTAAAGTTGAGTTCATTGGTCCTGGTGCATCTGCAGATCTACAGGGTGTCTACTTTGCAACTGAGGGTCAATTCTTCGAGCATCGGATGCACGTTGACCACGCTGTTCCACATGCAAAGTCAAATGTGAACTACAAGGGTGCACTTGCAGGTGCTGGAGCGCACACTGTGTGGATCGGTGATGTGTATATCCGTGCCGCTGCGGAGGGAACAGATACCTACGAACTCAACCGAAATCTCCTTCTTACAGATGGGGCTCGCGCTGATTCTGTGCCAAATCTGGAGATTGAAACTGGCGAGATTGTTGGTGCAGGACATGCTTCCACAACCGGTCGATTCGATGATGAGCAGCTCTTCTATTTAATGTCTCGCGGTATCCAGGAGGCAGATGCCCGTCGCCTCGTTGTTCGTGGCTTCTTCAATGAAGTCATCTCATTAATTGGCAATGAAGTTGTTCAGGAACGTCTTATGGCTCGAATCGATAGCGAGTTAGAGAAGGCAGGTAAGTAATGTCTGACCTATCTCTCTCATCACTTGTATCCGGAAAGCCAGTGCGCATCGAGAAGGATGGCGAGTCAATCTGCGTCACCCGAATCGGAGATGAAGTCTTCGCCATCGGTGATACCTGTAGCCACTCTGATGCCTCACTTGCAGAAGGCGATGTCACAGATTTCAAAATCGAATGCTGGCTCCACGGAGCAGAGTTTGATCTTCGCACAGGGGAGGCGCTCACACCTCCTGCTGTCATGCCAGTAAAGAAGTATTCAGTAAGCGTTGACGGAGACTCCGTCACGATTGAGAAGTAATGGAGTCCGTTATGAGCACATTAGAAATTCGCGGTTTAAAGGTGACTGTAGATACAGAGCAAGGCGTTAAGGAGATCCTTAAGGGCGTTGACCTCACCATCAAGTCAGGGGAGACCCATGCGATTATGGGACCAAATGGTTCTGGTAAGTCAACACTCGCATACTCAATCGCAGGCCATCCTAAGTACACCATCACCGGCGGTACTGTGACGCTCGATGGCGTTGATGTATTGGAGATGTCTGTTGATGAGCGTGCAAAGGCAGGGCTCTTCCTTGCAATGCAGTATCCAGTAGAAGTTCCAGGTGTCTCAGTCTCTAACTTCCTCCGTACAGCGGCAACAGCACTTCGCGGTGAAGCGCCAAAGCTTCGCGAATGGGTTGGTGAAGTAAAGAGCGCGATGGAAGGCCTCAAGATGGATCCATCATTTGCGCAACGTAACGTTAACGAGGGATTCTCAGGTGGAGAGAAGAAGCGCCATGAAATCATGCAGTTAGAACTCTTGAAGCCAAAGTTTGCAATCCTTGATGAGACAGATTCCGGTCTTGACGTGGATGCGCTACGCATTGTTTCAGAGGGCGTTGTTCGTGCAAAGGAAGCAAATAATCTTGGAGTTCTCTTGATTACTCACTACACCCGCATCCTTCGCTATATCCAACCAGATTTCGTTCATGTCTTTGCCGCCGGCAAGGTTGTTGAGCAAGGCGGACCAGAGCTTGCAGAGAAGCTCGAAGCAAATGGTTATGCGGAGTACGTTGGCGCATAACGATGACATTTGATGCGCTTGCCATTCGCAAGGATTTTCCGATCTTCCAACGGACAATCCGCGATGGCAAGCGCCTTGTCTACCTAGATTCAGGCGCAACTAGTCAAAAACCACAATCAGTGATTGATGCAGAGAGCGATTTCTATCGCATTCACAATGCTGCAGTACATCGCGGTGCACATCAGCTAGCTGAAGAAGCAACTGATATCTATGAGGGCGCCCGCGAAACAGTCGCCGCATTCATAGGTGCCAAGGTTGATGAAGTGGTTTTCACCAAGAATGCGACCGAGTCGCTCAACTTAGTTGCTTACGCGATGGGTAACGCTCCTGTCGGCAATAGATTCCATCTCGCAAGCGGTGACGGAATCGTTGTTACTGAGATGGAACACCACGCCAACCTCATACCTTGGCAACAACTGGCTGCACGGACAGGTGCTTCACTCTCATGGTTTGAAGTAACTCCTGAAGGTCGATTAGATCTTTCAAAAATTGATTCTGTAATTAATGAGCGTACAAAAGTGGTCGCACTTACACATCAATCAAATGTTTTAGGAACGATCAATCCAATTGCAGAAATTGTGAAGCGCGCTCACGAAGTCGGAGCAGTCGTTGTCTTGGATGCCTGCCAATCCGTTCCTCACATGGCCGTTGACGTGAAATCGCTCGATATCGATTTCCTTGCATTCTCCGGACATAAGGCAGTTGGTCCAACAGGTGTGGGAGTTTTCTGGGGCAAGAGCGAACTTCTATCTGAGCTCCCACCATTTCTCACCGGTGGATCGATGATTGAGACTGTCACGATGACGGGTGCAACGTGGGCTCCAGCGCCAAAGAAATTTGAAGCGGGAGTGCCAAATATGGCGCAGGCGGCCGGTCTTGGCGCAGCATTGAAGTACCTCAGCAACGTTGGCATGGAGCAGATTCATCAACATGAGATCGCTCTGACCTCATATTTGCTCGACAAACTTTCACAGGTTGATGGGCTGAAGATTGTTGGTCCAACCTCTATGGAGTCACGAGGCGGATCAATCTCATTCACCTTTGGCGATATTCATCCCCATGACCTCGGTCAGTTCCTGGATAGCCAGGGAATAGCAGTTCGTACAGGACACCACTGTGCATGGCCGCTCAATCGCAAGATGGGGGTTGTCGCAACAACTCGCGCCTCGCTCTATCTCTACAACACACTCGAAGACTGCGATGCGTTAGTTGCTGGTGTTAATGATGCTCACAGATACTTTGCGCGATGATGCAATTAGATAATCTCTATCAAGAGGTGATCCTCGATCACTACAAGAACCCTCAGAATAAAGAGCTCGCAACCGATAACGATGCACAGGTCCATCACGTCAATCCAAGTTGTGGCGATGAGGTCACTCTTGGCGTGAAACTTGATGGAGAGAGAGTGTTATCGATTAATTGGGATGGAGTGGGATGTTCTATCTCGCAGGCGAGTACCTCCATCATGAGCGATCTGCTCCAAGGTAAGAGTTTGAGCGAAGCCAGCGCTATTGCTGAGGATTTCCTCCATCTCATGCAGAGCAAGGGATCAGAGGAGGGTAACCCTGAGGTTCTGGAAGATGCGGTAGCCCTCTCTGGAGTCTCTAAATATCCTGCGCGAATCAAATGCGCGCTCCTTGGATGGATGGCCTTTAAAGACGCTTCAGTGCAAGCACATAGCAAGGAAGAGAAGTAGGATACGAACATGGCAGCACAGGTAGAAGATGTAACTGAGGCGATGAAAGATGTCGTCGACCCAGAGCTCGGAATTAATGTCGTCGATTTGGGACTCATTTACGATGCAATGGTCGATGAGAACAACATCGCAGTTCTCAATATGACGCTGACCTCTGCCGCATGCCCACTTCAAGATGTCATTGAAGACCAGACTCGACAAGCTCTTGCACCACTCGTTGATGACGTTCGCATCAATTGGGTCTGGATGCCACCTTGGGGTCCAGATAAGATCAGTGATGACGGTCGCGAACAACTTCGCGCTCTCGGCTTCACCGTCTGATATCCCTTAGTAATTAATGAGCCAGCACGCTGTTTGGATGGCGATGCGGTCAATGACCGCAGATCCCTCTGTAAAGTCACAGAAGCTCAAACCTGGCACCTTTAAACGTATCGTCGGCTACGCCAAGCCTTACAAGATCTATATCGCTTTCTTCCTAGCAACGGTTGTTGTCGATGCTGTACTCATCATCAGCACTCCACTCATGTTGAAAAAGCTCATTGATGATGCGGTCATTCCGGGGGATTCCTCATTGGTAACCACGCTTGCACTCATTGTTGGCGGACTCGCCATTCTTGATGCCGTATTCAATATCGTCGGTCGATGGTTCTCTGCTCGAGTGGGTGAAGGCCTGATTTTTGACTTACGTACGCAACTCTTTTCACATGTGCAGCAACAATCAGTTGCATTCTTTACTCGCACTCAAACCGGTGCCCTCATTTCTCGTCTCAACTCTGATGTCATCGGAGCACAACAGGCCTTTACCTCGACTCTTTCCAGCGTGGTCAGTAATGGCTTCACGCTCGTCCTTGTCGCCGGTGCGATGTTCTTTCTCTCGTGGCAGATAACTGCAATCGCCCTGTTGTTGTTACCCGTCTTTATCATCCCTACCAAATGGGTAGGGCGAAAAATTCAGAGCCTGACTCGTGAGTCATTTGATCTCAATGCAAAGATGTCGAGCACCATGACCGAAAGGTTCAATGTCTCAGGCGCCATCCTCGTCTCGCTCTACGGCAAGCCAGCGAAAGAGAGCAGGCTTTTCTCACAGAGAGCGAGAAAAGTCGCCGATATTGGAATCCATATGGGAATGCTCAATCGTCTCTTCTTTACATCCTTAACTAGCGTTGCAGCAGTTGCCACCGCTATTGCATATGGCTTTGGTGGCCACCTTGCGATCAATGGATCGATAACGGTCGGAACTTTGCTAGCACTCACTGCCCTTCTCGCGCGTCTCTATGGCCCGCTGACAGCCCTCTCAAATGTCCGAGTTGAGGTGATGACTTCGCTCGTTTCTTTTGAAAGAATCTTTGAAGTTCTTGATCTTCAACCAATGGTGGTTGATGCGCCAGATGCAGTAACTCTTGATTCAGGTAGCGCCTCGATCACCATTCAGGATGTGCACTTTAGCTATCCCACCGCGGATGAAATCTCTCTTGCTTCTTTGGAGACGGTTGCCAAGACAGAGGTTGTGGAAAGTGGCGAGATTCTTAAAGGCCTCTCCTTTACTGCAACCGCAGGCACGCTCACGGCAATCGTCGGACCCTCGGGGGCGGGAAAGACAACGCTCTCAGCGCTCATTCCACGTCTCTATGATGTGACATCCGGAGCGATTCTTATCAACGATAAGGATATTCGCTCATACACACTTCAATCGCTGAGAGATCAAATCGGGGTTGTTGCGCAAGATCCTCATCTCTTTCATGAATCCATCGCAGAAAATCTTCGGTATGCCAAGAGCGATGCCACCGATGAGGAATTAATTGAAGCGTGTAAGTCCGCACAGATTTGGAATTTGATTAACTCTCTACCTAATGGGCTCGACACGATGGTGGGGGAGCGTGGACACCGACTTTCTGGAGGCGAGAAGCAGCGCCTTGCTATTGCTCGAATGCTCTTGAAAGCTCCGGCAATTGTGATCCTTGATGAGGCAACTGCGCACCTCGATTCAGAGAATGAAGAATTGGTACAGGAGGCGCTCAAGTCTGCACTCGTTGGGCGAACTTCTATCGTTATCGCACATCGCCTCAGTACTGTGATGAATGCAGATCAGATTTTAGTAATGAATGATGGCGAGATTATTGAACGCGGAACTCATAGCGAGCTCATGAAGAATTCTGGACTTTATTCAGAGCTCTTCTCGCGACAAGACCTCACGGCGAATGAGAAAACGGCCGTAGACAACTAATCCTCCGAAGATAATCCATTGCAATGCATAGGCAAAGTGTGGACCATCAGATAACTCCGGAAGTGATGCTGGCACATCAGGTGTGAGCTCTTCGTTATCTCCGCCGAGAAGGTCGATATAGAAAGTTGAATCGATGCCAAGTTCTTTATTGGAAGCTTGCGCATTCGCCTCCGAGATCAATCCACCTTTACCAGTGTTGGGGACGGCAAAAATCTTTCCTTGGGGGAGAGTGCGATCCAATCTGATTCGTCCATCAATTCGGACCTGGCCTTCTGGAATCTCAGGAAGTTGTGGTGCGATCGTGGCACTGGCTCCTGCCTGAACCCATCCTCTATCAACCCAGAATTCGATTCCGCTGGAATCTCGGAAAGCGGTGAGAACCTCAAAACCATACTTTCCTTCAAAGTATCGATTGCGCAGAAGAATCTGACGCGTTGAATCGAACTCACCAGTAGTCGAAATCTTCCGCCACTCATGTGCTTCTGAATCTTCTGCTGCCTCAACAACAGAGATTGGAGAGAGTGTGACTCGATTTTCAATCTGAGAATTTCTCTCTTGTCGATCAACGCCTCGATGATATTGCCACTGCGCCGCCCAGAGACATCCGATAACGAGAAGTAGTGCGACTAAGCTTTTGAGGATGGATAAAGGTTCGCGTTTACTCAATGCCTCGAGGCCTCTTTGTTAACATGTTTGCGCTTGGCAAAATTGTTTCGCGCCCTGCATTGGCGATGACAACAGCGACATATGGCAGAAATGTCGCGCCAGCTAGCGCGAACCAACGATAAGGCGATGGAAGTACCACTGTGAGGAGAAAACAGAGCGTGCGAATCATCATCGAAATCAGATAGCGGCGCTGACGTCCTGCGAGATCGTTTTTGAGGCTCTTAGGAGCAGATGTGATAGAGAAACTCTCTGGCTCGTTACTTTTCGACTTCTTAGAGGGTTTCATAGGCTAAGAGTATGAGGCGCGAGCGGTAAAGGCACATTGAAAATCGTACTTACGCGGAAGTAACGGGTAAGTTTTCCCTCATGAGCGAAACTTCATCTATCGCGCTAGTCACAGGGGGCAACCGAGGAATCGGTTTAGCTATTGCCCATAGCCTCAAAGCCGCTGGACATCGCGTCGTCATTACCTACCGCAGCGGAGTTCCACCAGAGGGTTTTGATGCGATCCAGATGGATGTAACGTCGAGCGAGTCAGTCGATGCTGGCTTCACCACAATCGAGAATGAGATTGGTCAGCCTGAGATCATCGTCGCTAATGCGGGAATTACGAAAGATACCCTCGTGATGAGAATGAGCGATGAAGACTTTGAGAGCGTAATTAACGCAAACCTCACTGGGGCTTTTCGAGTATCAAAACGAGCCACTAAGGGTCTTCTGAAGTTAAAGCGTGGTCGGTTAATCTTTATTGGATCGGTTGTTGGAAGCGTTGGCGCTGCAGGGCAAGTCAATTACTCCTCCTCAAAGTCCGGCCTCGTGGGCATGGCGCGATCTTTTGCGCGCGAATTAGGCAGTCGTGGAATTACCGCCAATGTTGTAGCGCCGGGATTCGTTGAGACCGACATGACTGCAGAACTCGATGAGAAGCGTCGCGGCGATATCGCAGGACAGGTGCCACTTGGGCGTTTCTGTTCCGCAGATGAAATTGCAGATGTCGTAACATTTATCGCATCACCACAAGCGAGCTATATAACTGGCGCATTGATTCCAGTCGATGGCGGATTAGGAATGGGTCACTAACATGGGAATTCTCCAAGGTAAGAACATCCTCGTTACGGGAGTTCTCACAGATGGATCAATCGCTTTTCATATCGCAAAGATCGCTCAGGAAGAGGGCGCCAATGTTGTTCTCACCGGCTTTGGCCGCGGCCTGAGTTTGACGACAAGAATTGCAGGCCGTCTTCCACAGATGCCTCCCATCATTGAACTCGATGTCACCAATCAGGAGCATCTCGATGGCTTGGCAGATGAAGTTCGTAAACATGTTCCGCACCTTGACGGTGTGGTGCACTCAATCGGTTTTGCACCGGAGAGCGCTCTCGGTGGCAACTTCCTATCTACCGAGTGGCCAGATGTTTCTACGGCGGTGCAGATTTCGGCTTACTCGCTCAAATCTTTGACACTTGCATGTAAGCCATTAATGGTTAACGGTGGCTCTGTCGTGGGTCTTGATTTTGACGCTCAAGTTGCTTGGCCACTCTATGACTGGATGGGAATCGCAAAAGCTGCACTTGAATCAACTGGCCGCTACCTTGCTAAGTATCTCGGTCCAGAGAATATTCGAGTGAATTTAATTGCAGCAGGACCAATCAGCACGGTGGCCGCAAAATCAATTCCAGGATTTGCTCGCTTTAAGGAGCTATGGGATGAGCGCTCACCTATGGTCTGGGATGTGACTGACCCAGTACCTGCAGCCCAAGCTTCTGTTGCTCTCTTGAGTGATTGGTTCCCAAAGACAACTGGTGAAATCATCCATGTTGACGGTGGTTACCATGCAATGGGTGGCTAGTAAGTACGCACTTGTTGTCGTTGTTCTTCTTCCCGCACTTATAGGCGTCCTTGCATTCATCGGAGTAACTCCAATCTCGCAGGAACCTCAAGCACCCGCTATTCAATATTGTTTTAACGAGAGAACCGCAACAATTGACTTCACAACACTTGAGAACTGCTCAAGTGGTTTGCTCTCATTGGGAAGTGGTGTAGTAACAGAGAGCGTGACAGCAACAGGTGTTGCTGATTCGCTCCACCCTCTTCTTCTTAATCGATTCACTGCTGCAAAAATTGTTGCAGCTCGCCAAGGAGTAAATCTCTACATCACCTCGGGTTTTAGGACCCGAGAACGCCAGGGCGAACTCTTTAGAGAAGCTCTCTCGCGCTATGGCAGTGAGAGCGAGGCGGCTAAATGGGTTTTACCGCCACGCTTTTCGCACCACCCCGAAGGTCTTGCCGTTGATATCAACTACCCAGGAGATCGTGCCGGCGCTCGGTGGCTAGAGAGGAACGGCTACCGCTTTGGCCTCTGCCGGGTATATGCCAATGAATGGTGGCACTTTGAGGCGGTCTCAAGCCCTGGCGAGCCTTGCCCACCGATGGCCCCTAACGCCCTGGTCGATCTGACTGAGTGAGCTCTACGCGGGAAGCGATTTGGGGTAATTCCCGGCCTCGGCTAATATTCACCCCAGACCAGTAGCCATCGGCTGCTGAAAAGAGGAGTTCGCACTCCCACCTCCACTGCTTCGGCGGGTTGGTTCGTCAGGTAAGACCTTGTGAGGTCTCTCTTGTTGGGTGCGCCTAATCTTTCAGCGCGGTAGCTACTTAAACCGAATGAAGGAGCGAAAATCACCACTGACCCACGCATCAATGATCGAATCCGCACACCGCAGGTTCGTCTGATCAATTACACAGGCGAGCAAGTTGG
>JACCDJ011762932.1_pt1 | contig 26569 bp, 18 predicted proteins | sample 7444481 | NCBI WGS metagenome assembly JACCDJ01 (sample SAMN15323435, study PRJNA562643) | freshwater metagenome | isolation source: river surface water | place: USA:Blue River Watershed | collected 2017-08-15 | reverse complement strand
GTCGTAAAATCTTCTCAACCGCCTCCTGTACATAATTTTCACCAAAGGCTTTTTGACCGGCGTGCATGGCCTCTTCAATCGCACTCGCCGGAAAGGTTTTGCTAACCGCAATTAATTCAATGGACTCTGGATCCCGACCGTAGTGTTCAGCCGCTGCATCGATACGATGCCGAACAGCCATGAGGCGATCAGTAATCCGACTCATGGGTTTTTTGGCAGCAATTGATCGATGATTTCAATCCAGTGGCGCACAGGCAGATCATCTTGATGCAAATGACTAATGCAACCAATATTGCCAGAGACGATTGTCTTGGCTCCTGATTGCGCACAGGCAGCTTGCAGATTTTGTAGTTTCTGAGCCCGTAATTGCTCAGAAAGATTGGCTTGCAGAATCGAGTATGTGCCCGCTGAGCCACAGCACAGATGACTATCAGCACACAAATGCACTGAAATCCCCAGGCTTTCGAGAAGACCTTCCACCTTCCCACGGATTTGTTGACCATGCTGCAATGTGCATGGTGGGTGGTAAACGACGCCGGGTTTTGGATGAGAGCCGATCTGTTTCATTAGCGCATCGTTCAAATCAGGCAAGAGCTCTGAAATGTCTTTGCATAATTCAGAGACCCGCATTGCCTTGCTTGCATAGATAGGATCATCCGCTAATAAGTGACCATAGTCCTTGACCATCACCCCGCAACCCGAGGCATTCATCACAATCGCTTCTACAGAGTCCTTACCGTTCTCAATCCATGGCCACCACGCATCGATATTGCGTTTTGCATCTGCTAGTCCACCCACTTGGTCATTGAGGTGATACCGTAGTGCACCACAGCAACCCGCTTTGGGAGCGGTGATTAGTTGGATGCCTAATGCATCAAACACACGTGCGGTTGCATGGTTAATGTTGGGTAGCATGCCGGGCTGGACGCAGCCATCGAGCATTAACATCTTACGCGCATGCTCCCGCTCTGGTCGAGGACCTGCTGGCAAGCCATTGGGTAGCTTACGGGCAAGGGCATTGGGCATCAGTGGCCGCATGATGCGACCGATGTGCATTGCTGAATCAAATAACGGTTTATTGGTTAATCCCTCTTTTAATAACCAACGTGTCAATTTTTGTCCAGTGGGGCGAGGTGCCGTCTTCTCTTCGGCCCACTTGCGGCCGATATCAACTAGCTTGCCGTACTCCACACCGCTTGGGCAGGTGCTTTCGCAATTTCGGCACGTTAAGCATCGATCTAAATGGGTTCTGGTCTTTTCGGTGGGAGCCTGACCCTCAGCCATTTGCTTGATCAGATAAATGCGACCACGAGGCCCATCTAATTCATCACCTAATAATTGATAGGTTGGACAGGTCGCTGTACAAAACCCGCAGTGTACGCATTTACCCAATATACGTTTTACTTCAATGCCGTCAGAGGTATTGATGAACTCAGGAGCTAATTTTGTTTCCATAATTAAGGTAAGCGCCCAGTTGTAAATACACCAAAGGGATCAAAGGAGTGCCGTAACCGTTTTTGTACAGCCTCTAAACCAGCGGTTAGAGGATTAGATTCCAAACGTGTAAAGCGTTCAAACCCCTCGGCACTGAAGGATCGAAAGCAGGTCGCATGTCCGCCATGCTGTAGTGCGAGTTTCTGTAGCGCTTGCGCTGTTGATTGATTGGCAGGGCCTTGTATCCAACGCTCTTGTCCATGCAACTCCATAATGATTTCTGGTAAACAATTCTTGGGTAACTCAAGCACTGGGCAGTTAGCTGGCAAGGAGAGTCGCCAAAGTGCATAGTCATTTGGGATTTGGCTAAACCAAGAAAGCTGTTGTTCGCTAAGATTGCGCCAAAATAGATCAGCCTCTGAATCATCGAGTGCGGTGGCGCCCAAACGATCTTGCATCATGCGACTGGCGGACGTGACCGCTGCCTTCGCCCCTGCCAAACGAATCGTTCCCTCACCTTCGTCACCACTGTGGCTGATCCATGCGCTGGCATTGAGTGGTAAAGGTTGCCCAGCCCACTCATTTAATATTTTTAATGCATTGATAGCACTCATTTTGCAGCGCAGACTCGCAGTTGCAGCAGGCTTTGGCAGTACTTTTACAGAAGCCTCTAAAAGGAGAGCAAGTGTTCCTAGCGAGCCAGGCAGAAGGCGCGAGACATCGTAACCAGCAACGTTTTTCATCACCTTGCCACCGAAGGATAGGTCTTCACCGCGACCATCCATGAGCCGGGTTCCCAAAACAAAGTCTCGTAAATTTCCAGTACTAATGCGAGCAGGACCAGCGAGGCCCGCAGCAATGACCCCCCCAAAGGTTGCATCTTCACCAAAATGAGGTGGCTCAAATGGCAAGATCTGATTATTTTTGGCTAAGGTTGACTCAATTTCTGCAATGGGTGTTCCAGCGCATGCCGTGATCACCAATTCTTCAGGTTGATAGTCCAGAATTCCACGATAGGATGAGGTGCTCAAAATCGACGCCTGGCCTGGATTGCCGTACCAGGATTTTGTATTGCCGCCCTGAATGGATAGAACCTGATTTTGCTTACCAGCTTCGATAATTTGCTCACGAAACTGTGAGAGTACGGATTCATTCATGCCTAGAAGCGCTCCAGTTCGGGGTGGGGTAATACGCCACCACTGACACGCATCCGTCCATATTCGGCACAGCGATTGAGGGTTGGAATGGCTTTATCGGGATTTAAAAGACGATCAGGATCAAATGCTGCTTTCACTCCCCAAAAACACTCACGTTCCTGTTCGCCAAATTGAACGCACATGGAATTAATTTTCTCGATACCCACGCCATGTTCACCTGTGATAGTCCCTCCAAGCTCAACACAGGCTTCAAGGATTTCCGTACCAAATTCTTCAGCCCGGTGCCATTCGTCCGGATCGGCGCCATTAAACAGAATGAGGGGGTGCATATTGCCATCTCCCGCATGAAAGACATTGAGGCAACCCAGACCATACTTAGCCTCCATGCCTTTAATACGCTTTAGTAGGGTTGCAATGTGGCGCCTTGGAATAGTTCCATCCATGCAGTAATAATCTGCTGCAATCCGACCGGCCGCTGGGAAAGCATTCTTACGCCCACTCCAAAAGCGCAAGCGCTCCGCTTCGCTCTCAGATACTTGAATGCGACTAGCGCCTTGTTTTTCAAGCACGGCATTCATGCGGGCGATTTCTTCTTCGACCTCTTCAGGTGTTCCATCCGATTCGCACAATAAGATTGCTTCTGCATTGAGGTCATAGCCGGCGTGCACAAATTCTTCAACGGCACGCGTGGTTGGTTTATCCATCATTTCTAAGCCCGCTGGAATAATCCCTGCAGCAATAATAGCGGCGACCGCATTACCCCCTTTTTCAATATCATCAAAACTCGCCATAATGACGCGAGCTAATTTTGGTTTGGGTACCAGTTTGACGGTGATCTCAGTGACAATCCCGAGCATTCCTTCGCTGCCAATCAATACAGCTAGCAAATCCAAACCAGGTGAATCGGGGGCCATGCTGCCAAACTCCACGACATCACCATTCATTAGAACAGCGCGCACACGTAATACATTGTGAAGTGTCAGGCCATACTTTAAGCAGTGCACGCCACCGGAGTTCTCATTGACATTTCCCCCAATCGAACACGCAATCTGCGAGGATGGATCGGGTGCGTAGTACAAGCCATGCTTGGCAACCGCCTCTGAGATCGCAAGGTTTCGGACTCCTGGCTGCACAACTGCAGTCCGCGTAAAGGGGTCGACGCGCAGAATCTTTTTAAACTTTGCTAAGGATAGGACCAAACCCTGCTCAATTGGCATTGCACCGCCCGAGAGCCCGGTACCCGAACCGCGGGGCACCACCGGAACTCCTAGAGCTTGGCAGGCCTTTAGGATCTTGACCACCTGTTCTTCAGTCTCGGGCAGTGCCACTGCAAGGGGCATTTTGCGATATGCCGCTAAGCCATCGCACTCATAGGGAATCGTGTCTTCGGGTTGCCAAAGTAGGGCATCTTCTGCCAGAAATGGACGCAATGCATTAACCAGTATGGCCTGTTTGGCGTGCAGAGATTGGATTTCGGCAGAAGAAGCGGGGGCATTCATTCGCCTATTTTAGCCATTTACCTATAATCTGTTCATGGGAAATCGACTATCAAAAATTGCAACCCGGACTGGCGATGCCGGCATGACCGGCCTTGGTGATGGTAGCCGTGTTGAAAAAGACCATTTACGTATTTGCGCCATGGGCGATGTGGATGAACTGAACTCGCAAATTGGGGTTTTGATGACCGAAAATTTCCCGTCCTCAATTGCATCTGACCTTCAGGCATTATTACTACGAGTCCAGCATGATTTATTTGACTTGGGTGGAGAGCTTTGTATTCCCAATTACACCCTATTAAAAATTGAGCAAGTTGAGCAACTCGATACGTGGTTGACTCATTACAACGCGAATCTTCCCCCACTAAAAGAATTTATCTTGCCTGGCGGAACCCGTGCAGCAGCTCAGGCACATGTTTGCCGAACCGTTTGTCGGCGCGCTGAGCGCTCCATTGTTAAATTAGGTTGGGTTGACCCAATTGCAGACTCGCCACGCCAATACGTCAATCGTCTATCTGATCTTCTATTTGTACTAGCCCGAGTTTTAAACCAAGCCGCAGGCGGTCAAGATGTGCTGTGGAAGAATCAAAACAAACCTCAGGATAGTCAAGAATAAAAAACGCGGACCAAAGCCGCGTTCCTACTAATCAACAAAATGGGTAACTAGGCACGCCGGCGTTTGCGAACCGCTTGCGCAAGACGCTCGAGCACCTTTACCGAGTCATCCCAGTTAATGCAGGCATCGGTAATGCTTTTGCCATACTCCAACTGTTTTGGATCATCTTTACCCGGCGTGAACTTCTGAGCACCGGCGTTTAAGTGACTCTCAATCATGACCCCAAAGATCTTACGGGATCCACGCTCGATTTGTTCGGCCACATTATTGGCAACATCGATTTGCCGTTGATGCTGTTTACTTGAATTGGCATGGGAGAGATCCACCATTAGCGAAGCCGGTAACTTTGCTGCTTCAAGTTCAGCGCATGCTGCCTCAACGTACTTTGCTTCGTAATTGGGTTCTTTGCCGCCGCGCAAAATGACGTGACAGTCTTTATTGCCCTTAGTTTCAACGATTGCAACCTGACCATTTTTATGAACCGATAAGAAATGATGTGGGCGATGTGCTGCTTGGATTGCATCGGTTGCGATTTTGATATTGCCATCGGTACCATTTTTAAAGCCAATTGGCGCGGATAGTCCGGAGCTGAGTTCGCGGTGAACTTGGCTCTCCGTGGTCCTTGCCCCAATCGCACCCCAGGAAATCAGATCGGCAATGTATTGGGGCGAGATCACATCGAGGAACTCACTGCCGGCTGGCATCCCCAGGCGATTAATTTCCATTAGAACTTGGCGCGCAATACGAAGACCTTCTTCAATCTTAAAACTCTCATCGAGATAGGGGTCGTTGATAAGTCCCTTCCAGCCAACCGTAGTACGGGGTTTCTCGAAATAGACGCGCATGACAATTTCTAGATCATCTGCTAAGCGAGTGCGCTCTTTCATGAGGCGTTGGCAGTATTCCAAGGCTGCAGAAGGATCATGGATGGAGCAGGGGCCAATGATGACCAAGAGGCGATCATCTTTACCATGAATCAGGTTGCGAATCTTATCCCGAGTGCGCCCAATTAATTTTTCAGTGGGAGTTCCTGAAATTGGAAAGAACCGGATCAAATGCTCGGGGGGCGGTAAAACAGTAATATTTCCGACACGTTGATCATCGGTCGCAGAGGTTTTATCTAAACTTGCGTACCAGGTTTCTTGGGGGGTATGGGGTTTTGTACTCATACCCTCTATTCTAAAGCCTGATAGAAGTCAGTGCGATCAATACAAGCGTATGCAAATCAAGCCGTGCCTCCAACGGTCATTTCATCAATGCGTAAGGTTGGCTGACCAACGCCAACCGGGACACTTTGTCCTTCTTTGCCACATACACCTACTCCGCTATCAAGACGCAGGTCATTGCCGATCATGCTGACTTGTTTGAGCGATTCTGGGCCATTACCAATAATGGTCGCCCCTTTAACAGGGTATTGAATCTTGCCTTTTTCTACCCAATACGCCACCGAGGCGGAGAATACAAATTTGCCACTCGTGATATCGACCTGTCCACCGCCAAAGTTCACGGCATAGAGGCCCCGATCAATACTAGCCACAATTTCTTCTGGATCATAGTGACCGGATAGCATGTAGGTATTCGTCATGCGGGGTAGGGGTAGTGAGGCAAAGCTCTCACGCCGTCCGTTGCCCGTCAGCGGCATTCCCATCAAGCGCGCGTTAAGGCTGTCTTGAATGTAGCCTTTTAAAACACCATCTTCAATCAGGGTGGTGCACTGCGTGGGCGTGCCCTCATCATCCATATTGAGTGAGCCGCGTCGTCCACTGAGTGTTCCATCATCAACCACCGTGACACCCTTGGCGGCGACACGCTGACCAATGCGTCCAGAAAACGCAGACGATCCTTTACGATTAAAGTCTCCTTCGAGACCGTGACCAATCGCTTCATGAAGCAGTACACCAGGCCAGCCCGGCCCCATCACAACGGTCATTGGGCCCGCAGGCGCTGGACGAGAATCAAGATTAAGAAGAGCTTGATCAACCGCTTCATCCACCCACTGATCGATGCGCTGGGTATCAAAAAAACCGTAGTCGGCACGTGCCCCACCACCGGCAGAGCCCGACTCTCGACGGCCATTTTGCTCAGCAATGACATGGATGGATACGCGTACGAGGGGGCGAATATCAGCAGCCAATAAGCCATGCGAGCGCGCTACCATGACGACATCAAATTCGCCCGCAAGACTTGCCATGACTTGGATGATGCGCGGGTCGCGGGCCTTAGCGCGTCGTTCAATTCTTTCTAAGAGAGCAATCTTTTCTGGAGGTGTTAATGAGTCCAAAGGGTTGAGGGCGCTATATAAGGCTGGATTAGCGTGTGTTGATGCCGAAAGTGGGGCGCGGACTTTGACTTTGCCACCTTTGGGGCCAATGACGCGAGTGGCATGCGCAGCCTTTAATAAAGCTTCAGAGCTGATCACATCCGAGTAGGCAAATGCTGTTTTATCTCCTGAAATTGCACGAATACCAACACCTTGATCAATATTGAAACTACCGGATTTGACAATCCCTTCCTCTAAGCTCCATTGCTCACTACGCGTGTGTTGAAAATACAAATCCGCGTCATCTAAGCGATGCGCATGCATCACCCCAAACAGTTGATCAAGGTCAGAGGGGCTTAGGCCATTGGGCTTTAGCAAAAAAGAATGGGCAATATCGAGCGCCTCTTGCGGGCTTGCTGATGTTGTAAGGTGCGGAATAGCGAGCGAGTTCATAGTATTCATTGGACAAGCTTACGATGTTTTAGGGCGGGTAGTTTAGAGCGCACTTCTTCGAGCGCACTTGAGTCTAGTTCACCGATTACACAGCCTTCCCCAGTGGCAAGTTCAGAAACGATCTTGCCCCAGGGGTCGACCAGCATGGATTGGCCCCAAGTACGACGTTGATTTTGATGCAGGCCGCCTTGGGCGGATGCTAGAAAATAGCACTGGTTTTCAATGGCGCGAGCGCGCAGCAAAATCTCCCAATGGTCCTTGCCCGTCGTGTGGGTAAATGCAGCTGGAATCACCTGGCAGTCAACCTCTGCCTGCTGTCGATATAACTCTGGAAAGCGAAGGTCGTAACAGATACTTAAACCAAAGATCCACTCATTACCCTTATGCATAATGCGCACCGTTGTAGTTTGGTTGCCCGCTTCAATCGTTTCAGATTCTTGATAGCGCTCTTGCGAAGTCTGAAAACCAAACAGATGAATTTTGTCATATCGGGCAATGCACTGACCCTTCGGATTAAATACCAAGCTTGTATTTAGAACTTTGTGCGGATCCCTTGCCTCGAGCGGGATGGTTCCAGCAATCAAGAAAACCCGATACTTTTGTGCAAGGTTTTGAAGCGCATCTTGAATGGGGCCATGACCAAACGACTCCCGTGCTTTGACCTTGTCGGTATCTGCTAGACCCATTAGGCAAAAATATTCAGGCAGCGCAACCACTGTCGCACCTTGGTCAGACGCATTTTTAATCAGTCGTTCAGCTGCAAGAAGATTATCTGCCAAATTCGCAGATGAAATCATCTGAATCGCTGCCACCGTTAATTTATTTGCCATACCACTCAATACTAAAGCTTTAGTAGCTAATTGGCAGGCGCTGGACTCCTAGGAACCGATTGTGTTGGGGTTTGGGCTGGAGGCATCTTTTGCTCGCGCAATAGATTTCGCGAGCGAATGGTCTCAAGTACCTTTGGATCGATGGGCTGACCATTTTGGTCCAGTGGGATCACATCAGGCTTATCCCAGCTTCCTTGCACCAAATAATCAGTCTGGAGTGTCCGATTTAGCTGGTTGCTAATTAAGTACTGCCCAATCAACGCACTGACACCAACAATTGGATTAACTGCAAAAAGTGCTAAGGCACCAGCTGTTGCATCAATAGTTGGGAAAATGGTGATTCGTAAATCTTGGGTTTGTTTGGGAATATTTACGAGTCCACTGGTAGCAACCCGAGCTTGATTGAGTTGCATCGTGAAGTTTTGAGTTCGGGCGACTCCATTGCGTAAAACAAAGTCGCCAGAAAGAGTATTGAAGCTGGTTCCTGCAGTGACCACATTACCAAGACTACCTTGAATATCAAATGTTGCAAACTTTAATAGGCTTTGCAAACTAAACACGCCAATAATTTTTGCAAAACCAGAATCTACTTGAAGTAATCGCCCATTTTCTAGATTGATCTTTAGATTGCCAGCTAGGGTATCAAAGGAGGGATCGTACGGAGGGCCGCTCCAATCCAATTTGGCATTAACTATTCCCTTACCGCCCTCAACTGCTTTCGGGCTGCCCCAATGGGCAACCACCGTCCCAAGATCCTTGATTTGGGAGTTAATATCAATCAAGACGCGTTCATTATTTCCCTGCTTGTCGCTAGTCCATTCGCCAGTGATCGTTGAAGTTGAGCTAGGATTATTAATGATGAGACTATCAATCGTGATGCGGTTTGTACTGTTGCGCGTCTTGAATGCAATGGCGCCTGGTTTATATTGACTGACATTAAAGTCACCAATACTAAGATCCAGTTCAGGAATCGCACTGATGGATACCTCTTTGTCAGCGGATGTGCTTGTATTCGCCGGATTCGGTAATTTTGTAGGAATATACAAACGAAGCAATTTTCCTTTTATAAGATCAGTATTTTTTCTTTCTTGATATTGAATATCGCCTTCAAGATTAGGAGATTTCAAGTTAACCTGCCAAGTATCGCCCCCCAATTTAGCGCTTACAGCAAGATTGGGCCATGGGCGGTTCATAGCAATCGCTTGATTGACGCGCGCAGTAAACACCCTAAGGCCATTGGCATCATCCGTAGAGCGAGTCATGTTGATCGCATCGGGTTTGCTATTCACGCCATCGTTGGAAAATAAAAGACGATGCCAGGCATCAATATTAAGATTGTTTACCTGTAGATTGAGACCCAAGCCACGATCAGGGATGATGGCCGCAGTCCCTATCCCAATTCCTTGCGCCACAATGCCATCCGTACCTTGTTTTCCTTGCAGGGTGATTGTTTTCCCAATTTGTGCTGACCATTGAGCGATTCGCTTGGGTGCTCCTTCGGTGGCGTTGGACTGGTATCGAAAAACCCCGTTTAGTTTGTTTCCCTTCTTGATACTAAGAGGTTCAGGAAGGGTGGTGCTTAGACCATTCAAATCCAAATTGAGATTGAGATCCGTTGTATTACTAGTAATGCCCAGCTTGCCTTTAAATCCAGCTTTACCGTCTAATGCCTTCAAGAGCTGCTGAGATTGGCGACCCACTTGATTGGCATAGTGACGCTCAAGACGTTCAAGATCAATCGTGCCATTGACATCATAGAGATCTTGTTTAGTTTGAGATTGCGCGGTGTTTTGTCGAATGTTGATCGTGCCACCAAAGAATTCAGCGCTTACCTCTTCAAAGCGGGGCAGATCTTCGGTAATGCGAATGGTACCTCGCACTTGATTCAATGGAGCAAGATCAGACCAAACGACGACATTATTATTTAAGTTCAGCAAAGCGTTTAATTTGAGGTCGTCAGTATTTTGTAGGGGTAAAAGAAGGTCTAAATCAAGTTGTGCCGGCCCCGATAGCTTTAAATTCTTTGCTAACTCTGGACGCGATAGAAGAATCGGTGTTGTTCTGAGATAGTCCATCATTTCATTGATGGGGCCCCCAATATTTCCTTTGAGATTAAGAGCGGCCTTTGTACCAGAAACATTTGGAATTTCTGCATTGACATTCTCAATTCGTAGGCCCTGATAGCGAGCATCTTTAATTGCCACCATCAGTTTGGCTTGCTGCATGGAAACGAGACCATTCACTTCCGTGAATTCAGGCCAAGCACCTTTTGCGGAGGGAAATAGGGGCGCCGGTCGAAAAACCGTTTTGGAGATCGGCAAGCTTAATGCAAATTCACCAGTTCCTGGAAGGTCGTATGGCGCTAAATTGGGATCCCCCTTAATTCGGAGGCTCCCATTATTGATGTCACCCCCAACAAATGCTTTTTCAATATAGGAACGTGCATCTTTTGACATTTCTACAGGGAGATAGCGGTAGATTGTCGCCGTCTTCCCTCTGGGGAATTGAATTCTTAAATCTAAGGTGTCAGGCGCCTTCTCTTTCCCAATGAGGTAATTACCATTGGCGATTAATGCGATATCTTGATTGTTAACCGAGAGTTGATCAAACCCAATTTGCCATTGCTTATTTTTTAATGACCAAACTAGTGCTCCGCTTGCACGATCAAACTGCAAACGTGGCTCTGCTAAAAAATTAGCAATCACCAATTGCAGGTTTTGTGAATTGAGTTTGATGTTACCTTGGCTTTGATTAGCGGTAATCGTGCCGCTTAGGTTGGTAATGCTTGGGATGATGTCTCGGTAGGCTTTAATGCCTACTTGATTGAGGTTGCCAGTAATTGTAAATTTCGGCCCCTGACCACTCAAGAGACCGCCGATTAAGGGAATGTCGGATTTTGGTTCGGCCCACGTGATATCGACATCGATCAGCTCTCCACGTGGTTGGGTTTGCTCTAAAACCTGACGGATTCGATTGGGAATCGGCAGATTCATCGCAAACAGACTCAGGTTCTCGAGACTAATTTTTGCCGAGGAGAACGCAAACTTTTCAAGCTCGCCATCACGCTTGGGGGCCTGCCAGCCAATCGTCATGGGCGCCAGAGATTCCATCGGAGTTCCGGGCTTTTGATTCTTATTTAACCAGGTAAATCGCTGCACTCCAAGTGAAATAAACTTTCCGGACGTGAATTGCTTCGCTTCCATTTCCAGGCGCCCAAACTCAAGCGCCTGATTACTCTTTGATTGTTGAAAGACGGGTTGCTCGATTGTAAGTTTGAACTCTCCACCATCGGGGATACCTTTGTTTAAGGCAATCGATCCTGATGAGCCCAAAACACCGCTAAGCTGTTTAAAGGGAATCTCAAAATCCCGGCTAAATTGTCCAAGATCAAGTTGCTCAACCTTCCACTGAAAATCACCCATCCAATCCCGCCAATAGCCCGCTTGCCCTCCGAGGCGATGAGAAAATTTTCCTGAGAGAGTGAAGGTGCCTTGATGCCATGGGCTATAAATAGCAGCATCGAGCTCATGTTGCCGAATTCCGTTTTGTAGTTGCATGGATTCGATTCGAAGATCTGCGGTATCGGCTTTGGACTTTGAGAAATCCTTCCAAAGGATGTTGATATCGGAAATCTTTAAATCACCCTGATTGAATAGCCAATTTTCGAGGTGGAGGTCATCCCCGCCATCGCCTGCAAGAATGCCCGCGACATACAAACGCTTTTGTGAGTCACGCGTGACCTGAATCACCGCATTGCTGGCATGTAATTTCGTGAAATAGGGCTTTAGGTGATAAAGCGATGACCAACTAAGCTCGCCTCGGATCTCGGCAATCTTTAGATGTGGTTTATCTGAAATGGTGGACGGATTGCGTTTGGCATCAACTACAAATTCTAGGTCGCGAATATCAAAGACCGGTCGGATCCCTTGCCAGTAGACATTTAATTGATTGATTTTGACCTCAACCCCAATGCGCTGTGATAATAATTTTTCAACAGCGGGTTTTGAGGTTTCGAGTTGCGGCCAAACGATGAATCGAATGACCAGATGCCCAACAATCATGAGGCCGACTGCAACGAGAGCCAAAATTACCAGACGGCGCGACCAGCGTGACCATGAGGTGGCGTCGGGCCGCATCCTGATAAGGTCTTTGAAGCGTAGCGGATACTTTTTTTCGGTCATTGCTATCCATTATCCGATACCCTTCATCGGTTGGGCTAGTAGCGATTAAGATAGGGCATGGTTTCTAATGAAGACACCCTTTCTTTTCTGGAGCAAAACTCTGTCTATGCAAATCGCTGGCTAAGTGCCCACACGGATTGGCGTTCTTGGTTGGGGGAGCGCGTTTACACGCAGGTTGATTCTGATCAGATCGATGCGCTGCTCCTGCCAATGAGCCAGGCTCTAGATAATCGGGAGTTGGATGAGGCGATGTTGATGAGTCAGCTTCGGCTGGCGCGTCAACAGTTGATGCTTTGGATTGGTTGCCGCGACCTGAATGGTTTAGCCCCCTTATTGGAGGTGACTCAGGCGTTGAGCTATTTTGCAGAGCAAGCACTTGGGCTGGCCGTACGCTATCTGCGCGCGGATCTGCAAGAGCGGTTTGGTTTACCTTGGGCTCGAACTGAGGACTACGAACTTCCACTCATGATTGTCGGGATGGGGAAGTTGGGTGGTCGAGAGCTCAATCTTTCCTCGGATATTGATCTGATTTTCTTGTATGAAGAGGAGGGCGAGACCCAACATGGGGCAAGCTCGATTTCAAACCACGAATGGTTTACGAAGCTAGGACGACGTCTCATCAAAATGATGTCTGAACATGATGTCCATGGATTTGTATTCCGGGTAGACATGCGCTTACGTCCTAATGGGGATTCTGGCCCCTTAGTTTGTAGTCTAGAAATGCTCGAAGAGTATTTGTTTGCGCAGGGGCGTGAATGGGAGCGTTACGCGTGGATAAAAGGCCGCATGATTTATCCGCCGACATCTCACCCCGATTATGTTCGCTGCGAGAAGGGGCTTGAGCAAATCATTCGGCCATTTGTATATCGTCGCCATTTAGATTACGGTGTGATCGCAGCGATTCGGGAGTTGCACGCCCAAATTCAGCGCGAGGCGGATAAGCGTAGTAATCAACGCAGTGGGCGATCGCGCGATATTAAGCTGGGCCGCGGTGGAATCCGTGAGATTGAGTTTTTAGCCCAGATGTTTCAGTTGATGCGCGGTGGCACCGATCCACGCTTACGCATTCGTCCAACGCTTGAGGTCTTAGATCGACTGCAAGAGGGCGGACTGATGAGCGCAGAAGAAATTGAGGTGCTCAAATCTGCTTATGTATTCTTAAGGCGTTTAGAACATCGCATCCAGATTTGGGAAGACCAGCAGACGCATTATTTACCTGAACATGATGATGCGAGGGCTCAGTTAGCACGAGCCATGGCTGGACCCAACAAAGAAGGGTCTCTTGAAGAGTTTATGCAAACGCTCACCGAGCATCAAAATCAGGTCGCACGCTATTTTGAAAAGGCGTTTGCTTTAGACGAAAGTACTCGTTTACAAATTGATGCAAACGATACAACCTGGCAACCCAATGCTGCTTCATTTCCGAAGGCCAATGAGCGGTGGAGTGCCTGGCAGGAGAGCTCCCGTGCCAAATCACTGCCAGAGAAAAGTCGACTCACGATACGGAGCTTGTTAAAAAAGGCAGCGAATGATATCGAGGCTGACCATCCTGACGATGCGGATCAAACCCTCTTGCGATTTTTTGATCTCCTTGAGGCGATTTGTCGGCGTAGCGCTTATCTATCGATTCTGGCTGAGAACTCTAATGCTTTGCAAAAAGTATTGATGCTCCTCAACGCTTCGCAATGGGCGGCCCAATATTTAGCAAGGCATCCCCATTTACTGGATGATCTGTTATCGGCCAGCGCTCAATCTGAACTCATTCATGATCCTGAAAGCTATTGGTGCAAAGTAAAGGCCAATCTGGATCTGCGCTTGGATGATGCTCTTGCAGATCAGGCGAGCCCAGATCATGCCATGGACATCTTGCGGGTAACGCATCATACCGAGACCTTTTTGATTCTCTTGGCTGATTTAGGAATTGGCGCTCCCCAGGGTCTTAGCACTGAGCGAGTTAGTGATCGCCTCTCCGCTCTTGCCGATTTGATTTTGCAGGCAACCTATGAGCGTGTTTGGCCATCGGTCGCGGCGAAGTTCAATTTGGATCCTGACCATAAACCTCCATTTGCAGTGATTGCTTATGGCAAATTGGGCGGCAAAGAGTTGGGTTACGCCTCTGATCTCGATTTGGTGTTTTTGTATGACGCATCACCAACGGACTATGCTGCTCAAGAGATTTATTCGGTGCTGGGTAAGCGCATGATTAATTGGCTCACCACCTTAACTGCCGCTGGTACTCTCTTTGAAATTGATACTCGACTGCGTCCCAATGGAGCCGCAGGATTTTTGGTGACCAGCCTTGAGTCCTTTCGTCGCTATCAATTGCGTGAGGGGGATAACGCTGCCTGGGTTTGGGAGCATCAAGCAATATCCCGGGCACGCTTTGCTGCAGGCGATCCAAAGGTGGGGGCCCAATTTGAAGAGATTCGCAAGGAAGTTCTTGCCCAAGAGCGCAATCAATCTGACCTCAAGCATGAAATTATTGAAATGCGCCATAAGGTCCACGCTGGCCATCCCAATCCATCCCACGATTTTGATTTGAAGCATGACCCAGGTGGTATGGTCGATATCGAATTCATCGTTCAGTATTTGGTATTGGCGTATGCTCGCCAGTACCCTGACTTATTGGGTAACTTAGGCAATATTGCGCTTTTAGGGATTGCCGCTAAGCATCAGTTGATCTCCGAGAGTGATGCGCTTGAAATCGGGAATGCTTACCGCATGTTTCGGGCTCAGCAGCATCGATTACGTCTGGACGGAGCTGAAAAAATTCGGGTGTCTACCCACGAGTATCCTGATTTTGCGAAAGCAAAGGCGCATGTGACAAAACTTTGGGAGGCGGTCTTTGGCGTTCCTTCCCAACCGGTTTAATTGACTTTAGGTTTGATTTAATAGTTCCCGTGCATGCCTGCGCGTAGTATCAGTAATTGTGGCGCCACCGAGCATTCGAGCAATTTCTTCAATGCGCTCTTGGCGACCTAAGCTCTTTACATCTGAGTGGGTATTGCCATCCAATGCTTGTTTACTAACCTTGAAGTGGTGATCGCCTTGGGCAGCCACTTGGGCAAGATGGGTGACGCAAAGGATTTGATGAGACTGACCCAGTTGCCTCAAGAGCTCGCCAACGGTTTGAGCTACAGCCCCCCCAATGCCAGAATCAACCTCATCAAAGATGAGGGTTGGGGTAAAGCTTGCCTTACTGGTAATGACGCTTATGGCTAAGCTAATTCGCGCTAACTCTCCCCCAGAGGCAACCTTGGCTAAAGGCTTTGGTGTGCTGCCGCTGTGAGCGGCAATCAGAAACTCAATTTGATCAATTCCGTGACGACTGGCATCACTTGGACTCACAAGGACTTGTAGCTGACCACCTGTCATTGCAAGGCGTTGCATCGCATCGCTTACGGCTTGGCTGAGCTCTGCGGCCGCCCGATGACGGCGCTTCGATAATTCTTGGGCACGTTTTAGAAATTCGGACTCTTGAACCTTGAGTTTTTGGCGCAAAGACTCGATATCTTGCGCCGCCGTGAATGCTGCCAATTTTTCTTGAGAACTGATCCAGAGTTCTGGTAATTGCTCGGGATTGACTTTGTATTTACGAGCCGCAGTATGGAGAAGCTGCATACGGGCTTCGAGCTCTGCAAGACGCTCTGGGTCTAAATCCATTTTTTGTCGGTATCGATTTAACCCATGAATTGCCTCGTCAATCTGAATTTGTGCATTACTGAGGCTCTCGTTGATCTCATTCAAATTAGGGTCATGCTTCACTAAATCATCAATCGCATGCTGCACCCGATGCAGTTGCGACTCAATGGAATGCTCAGAATCGCTTAAGCCATCAATCGCAAGCTCAATCCCCTGAATAATCTTGGCAGCATTGGCCAGTCGAGCATGCGACGTTTGGATTTCTTCCCACTCGTGCGCTTGCGGAGCGATTTCATTGAGTTCATCCAATTGCCACTGCAGGCGTTCTTGTTCGCGCTGCAAATCAGCGCCCGCTGCTTCAGCCTGCTGTAATTGTTTGGCTATGGCATTCATTGATTGATATGCTTGCGCCACCATTGCCGCTTGATCATGAAGATTGGCATGTCGATCAAGCAGTTCTCGTTGCGCGCCAGTTTTGAGAAGCAGTTGGTGGGCGTGTTGCCCATGAATATCCACCAGACGATCACCCAGCTCACGCAATTGACTTAATGAGGCAATCCCACCATTGATGTAGGCCTTGCTACGACCTGAGTGATCCATGCTGCGTTTGATCACAATGCGATTACCGTCCTCTAGAGGAAAGTCAGCCTCGCGAAGCCATGCGGTAATTTCCTCTTGTAAGTCCTCTTCGACCTGAAAAATAGCTGCGATCTCTGCGCGCTGGCAGCCCTCGCGGATTTGACTGGTATCGGCGCGCTCGCCTAGGGCGAGGGCCAGAGCGTCGAGCAAAATCGATTTACCTGCACCAGTCTCGCCAGTTAAAACACTAAAACCTGAGCCAAAATCAAGTTCTAGGTGATCCACAATCACAAAATCACGCAATGCTAATGATTGAAGCATGTTGATTGACCCGGATTAAAACGTGGAAGGATACTCGTTCCAGTGCAACTTTTCTCTCAGGGTCTGGTAGTCACTATGCCCCAGCGGATGTAAGAGGGAAATGGATTTATCGGAGAGCCTCACCTGGACCCGATCACCAATTTGTAATTTAGTTAATGATTGCATATCAAAGTTCACAATCACTTCTCGACCACCGGCAACTTCAATCGTAATTTGGGATTCTTGAGCCAATACGATGGGTCGATTCGAGAGGGCATGGGGAGCAATTGGGACTAGCACAATGCCCGGTACGCGAGGATGCAAAATAGGACCGCCTGCGGAGAGGGCGTATGCAGTTGAGCCGGTTGGAGTGGACACGATTAAGCCATCGGAGCGCTGGTTGTACATGAAGGACTCATTCACATGCACTTTCAGTTCCACCATTCCTGAGAGTCCTGAGCGATTGACGACCACATCGTTTAGGGCCAGGCCCCGATGAATCTCTTGATCGTTACGCCAAACGCTGGCTTCAAGGAGTGAGCGTTGATCGATTTCATAATGGCCATCAATGATGGGCGGTAGAACCGTTTTGGCATCTTCAAATGGGATGTCGGTCATATAACCCAAGCGCCCCATGTTGATCCCCAAGAGTGGCACTCCCGTCCCGGCAATTTGGCGACCAATGCCGAGCATGGTGCCATCACCCCCCAAAATAACCGCCAAATCGGTGGATTTCTGGAAATCCTGGAGTTGGATGACCTGCAAATTGGCGCCTGGTAAATGGGTGGCCGTAGACGCCTCAATGCTGAGCTCGCAGCCATGATTTGTGAGGATTTGGGCTAATTCGTGTAAATGCTGCCCAATACCGTCTGCTTGGTGCTTACCCAAAAGGGTTACGCGCCTAAACTTCTTCTGCAGGGGTGTGCTTGCTGGGCTTAACATATGACGATTAAACCATAGGCATAAAATTACTCCAATCATGGATGACCGCTCAAAAGTTCTGCTTAAAACCTTAATCGAGAGATATATCGAAGAAGGCCAGCCAGTGGGCTCGCGGACCTTGTCGCGCTTTTCAGGATTGGATCTATCGGCGGCGACGATTCGGAATGTGATGGCTGATCTGGAGGACCTTGGTTTGGTAACTAGTCCTCATACCTCCGCTGGACGCATTCCAACCCCTCGGGGCTACCGTCTTTTTGTCGATACGATGCTCACTATTCGGCCTTTAGAGGAGTTGGCTTCTAAACAGGTTGAGCAATCCCTGTACCCTGACGCTCCCCAAAGGGTGATTAGTTCTGCAGCGCAGTTGTTATCTAATCTGACGCATTTTGCAGGCGTGGTTATGACCCCTAAGCGCTCTCAAATCTTTAAGCATATTGAGTTTCTGCGCCTGGGTGAGGGCAAAATTTTGCTAATTTTGGTGACTCCTGAGGGGGATGTGCAAAATCGTATCTTGCCAACCAATCAAGATTACAGTCCTGCACAGCTTACGGAGGCGAGTAATTTCATTAATGCGCATTTTTCAGGAAAAAGTTTTTCAGAGGTCCGCAGTCGCTTGCGCGCAGAACTGGATCATTTGCGTGGCGATATTGCTAGCTTAATGGCACTTGCCCTCGAGAATGGGGTGAGTGACGCCGGCTTAAATCACCCAGATATGGTGATTTCCGGTGAGCGCCACTTACTGGATGTGGGTGAGCTAAGCTCCAATCTAAGTAAATTGCGCAAAATGTTCGATATGTTGGAGCAAAAATCCCTGCTCATGCAATTATTGGACGTATCAAGCCACGCGGATGGCATCCAGATCTTTATTGGGGGCGAAAGTGAGTTATTACCTTATGAGGATTTGGCTGTCATCAGTGCTCCATACAGTGTGGATGGGCAAGTGGTTGGAACACTGGGTGTGATTGGCCCTACCCGCATGGCGTATGATCGCGTGATTCCGATTGTGGATATCACTTCGAAGCTATTAAGTGGTGCCCTGAGCACACCCTAATCATTTGGATCACTGTTGAAAACGAACCCCCATTTAAGACCCTCGCGCACCGGCGTTCTTCTGATTAATCTGGGTACACCAGAGGCGCCTACGCGTGCGGCAGTGAAAATCTACCTAAAGCAATTTTTGTCAGATCCTCGGGTCGTTGAAATTCCGCGCTTGATATGGTGGCTCATCTTGCACGGCATCATCTTGCCAATTCGCAGTGGCGCCTCTGCCAAGAAATACGCCTCGATTTGGTTAAAAGAGGGCTCTCCCTTGCTGGTTTATTCGCAAGCACAGGCCCAAGGGTTGCAGGCCCAATTTGCAGGTAAGGATTCCAATGTGATCATAGATCTGGCGATGCGTTACGGTAAACCTTCTATTCCTGAGGTACTCAAACGTTTTCAAGAAGCAAATGTTGAGCGTTTATTGGTATTGCCTTTATACCCTCAGTATTCAGCGACCACTAGCGCATCCAGTTTTGACGAGGTGTTTTCAGTTCTTAAAACCTGGCGCAATCAACCCGAACTCCGAATCGTGAAGCACTACCATGATCATGTCTCTTACATTGAGTCGCTACGGCAGCAGATTGAGGCGTATTGGGCACAACATGGTCGACCTGAGTTTTCACAGGGCGCCAAGCTCATCATGTCGTTTCATGGCTTGCCCAAACGAAATTTGATGCAAGGGGATCCCTATCACTGCGAATGTTTGAAATCAGGTCGCTTGCTAGGGGAGGCGCTCGGTTTGGACCCAGCCCATTACCGAGTAACCTTTCAGTCTCGCTTTGGCCGTGCCGAGTGGTTAAAACCTTATACCGCCTTGACGATTGAGGAGCTTGGGAAGGCAAATTGCCCTCAAATCGATATCGTTTGCCCCGGTTTCCCGGCAGACTGTCTAGAGACCTTGGAAGAAATTGCCATGGAGGGTCAGGAGATTTTTCATGAGCATGGTGGTAAAGAGTATCGCTACATTCCCTGCTTGAATGACGATACTCATTTCATTTCGGCGTTGCATACGATTGCTTTAGAGCATATGCATGGGTGGTCCAAAGAGCTTGAATCGCCAACCGTTTTGGAGCTGCGCAATCAGCGCGCGCGCGCAGCGGAGGCTGCAATTACCGTACCTTAATCTTAGGCTCCTTGAAATGGGCGGTGATTGACCCCATATAAAATGAACTAATTAAGGTGGAACAACTATGAGCGATCACAAATCTGAGCAGCAAGAAGCCGTTGATAACCTGGCCCCTGAGGCGAATGAAGGGGCTCCTCAGAGTATCGAGGATGAGTTAGCTGGACTCAAGGCAAAACTTGCTGAAATGCAAGATAACTTCCTGCGTGCCAAGGCGGAGGGTGAGAATATCCGTCGTCGCGCAGCTGAAGATATTGCAAAAGCCCACAAATTTGCGATTGAAAATTTTGCTGAGCACTTGATTCCAGTCAGCGATAGCTTATATGCGGCGCTAGCGACCGAGGCTGGTGATGCAAAAGCTTTCAAAGAAGGTCTCGAGATCACCTTAAAACAACTCATTGCCGCCTTCGAAAAAGGACGCTTAGTTGAGATTAATCCTGAGCCTGGTGCTAAGTTTGATCCTCATCAGCATCAAGCCATCTCGATGGTCCCGTCGGACCAAGAGCCCAATACGGTCGTCTCGGTCTTGCAAAGAGGCTTTTTGATCGCCGATCGGGTCTTAAGGCCTGCTTTGGTGACCGTTAGCCAAGCAAAATAAGTTAGCGCTAATGATTTCAAGGACTTAGAGCCCTTGAAATTGTCTAAGTTGTCCCCATCTAATTATTATTCGAAACAACGCCTCACCATCATTTGGAGCCATTATGGGAAAGATTATTGGAATTGACTTAGGAACCACAAACTCCTGCGTCGCTGTGATTGAGAACAACGCCCCGTAGGTCATTGAAAACGCAGAGGGTGCTAGAACGACCCCTTCCATCATTGCGTATATGGAAGACGGAGAAGTGTTGGTTGGTGCGCCTGCGAAGCGGCAATCGGTCACCAATCCTAAAAATACGATTTATGCCGTAAAGCGCTTAATTGGTCGTAAATTTACCGATGCAGAAGTGCAAAAAGATATTGGCTTAATGCCTTACAGCATCATCGCTGCGGACAATGGCGATGCATGGGTATCCGTGCGTGATAAGAAAATTGCTCCTCAGCAAGTTTCTGCTGAAGTTTTGCGAAAAATGAAAAAGACTGCCGAAGATTATTTAGGTGAAGAAGTCACCGAAGCCGTGATCACCGTACCCGCTTACTTTAATGACAGTCAGCGTCAAGCTACGAAAGATGCTGGTCGTATTGCTGGTTTGGAAGTCAAGCGCATCATTAATGAGCCTACCGCTGCTGCCCTAGCATTTGGACTGGACAAGCAAGACAAGACCGATCGCAAGATTGCCGTTTATGACTTAGGTGGTGGTACTTTCGACGTTTCGATTATTGAAATCGCGAACGTGGATGGTGAAAAACAGTTTGAAGTGTTATCTACCAACGGTGATACTTTCTTGGGCGGTGAAGACTTTGACCAACGCATCATTGATTGGATCATTGCCGAGTTCAAGAAAGAGCAGGGTGTTGATTTGAGTAAAGACGTCTTGGCATTGCAGCGCCTAAAAGATGCTGCTGAAAAAGCCAAGATCGAGCTGTCTTCCTCTCAGCAAACTGAAATCAACTTGCCTTATGTAACGGCCGATGCCAGTGGTCCCAAGCATTTGAACTTGAAGTTGACTCGTTCTAAATTGGAGTCTCTCGTTGAAGAGTTGATCACTCGGACCATGGGTCCATGCCAAGTGGCTATGAAGGATGCCGGTGTATCCGCAGCCGATATTGATGATGTCATCTTGGTTGGGGGGCAAACCCGTATGCCCAAGGTACAAGAGCAAGTGAAAGCCATCTTTGGTAAAGAGCCCCGTAAGGACGTGAATCCCGATGAGGCGGTTGCGGTTGGTGCTGCGATTCAGGGATCGGTATTGGCTGGTGATCGTAAGGATGTCTTGTTGCTAGATGTGACACCGTTATCCTTGGGTATTGAGACCTTGGGTGGTGTGATGACCAAGATGATTCCCAAAAACACGACGATTCCGACCAAGCATGCCCAAGTGTTTTCAACGGCTGAAGACAATCAACCAGCGGTGACCATTAAGTGCTACCAGGGTGAGCGTGAGATGGCGAGCGCCAATAAACTGCTTGGCGAGTTTAATTTGGAAGGTATTCCACCATCACCCCGTGGCTTGCCACAGATTGAAGTGACCTTTGATATCGATGCCAACGGAATCTTGCATGTAACCGCTAAAGATAAAGCGTCTGGCAAAGAAAACAAGATCACGATCAAGGCAAACTCTGGCCTATCTGAGGACGAGATTCAGCGGATGGTGAAGGACGCCGAAGCCAATGCTGAGGAAGATCGTAAATTGCTTGAGTTGGTTACTGTTCGAAACACGGCCGATGCCTTAGCGCATTCCACGAAGAAAGCGCTTGATGAGCATGGCGCAAGTCTCGATGCCTCTGAGAAGAGTGCGATTGAATCGGCCTTGAAAGAGTTAGAGGAAGCCATTAAGGGAAGTGATAAGGCTGCGATTGAGTCTAAAACGGAGGCATTGGCAAAGGCGAGCCAGAAACTGGGCGAGAAAGCATATGCTGCTGAGCAGGCAAAGACTAACCCAGGTGCCGCCAACCCAGCCGGTGAGGCAAAGGCCAATAACGATGCAGAGGTAGTCGACGCTGACTTTAAGGAAGTGGATGACAAGAAGTAATTCTTAAAAAAGAATGATGCAAATTGGTGAGTCGGCCTTGCGCCGACTTCGCCTTTTGTGCCAATAAAAAGGAATGGGTTGTGGCTACAGGTAAACGTGATTTTTATGAAGTGCTAGGTGTTGGTAAAAATGCCAGCGATGAGGACCTTAAAAAGGCTTATCGCAAATTGGCCATGAAATACCACCCTGACCGTAACCCTGACAACCCATCTGCAGAGGCAAAGTTCAAAGAGGCCAAGGAGGCTTACGAGACACTTGCGGATCCCCAAAAGCGCAATGCTTACGATCAGTATGGTCATGCAGGAGTTGACCCTAGCATGGGCGGGTTTGGAGGCGCTGCAGGTGGTTTTGCTGACGCCTTTGGCGATATCTTTGGCGATATCTTTGGCCAAGGAAGAAGTGCAGGCCCTCAGGTTTATAAGGGCGCCGACTTGCGCTACAACATGGAGATCACCCTCGAGCAAGCCGCTGAGGGCTACACCACGCAAATCCGAGTGCCCAGTTGGAGTAATTGCAAAACCTGTAGTGGCTCTGGTGCAGAGCCAGGCTCGAAGATTGAGGAATGCCCAACCTGTGATGGCCGCGGCCAGGTCCGGATTGCTCAAGGCTTTTTCTCAATGCAACAAACGTGTCCGAAGTGTCGTGGTACGGGCCAATACATACCGAAGCCCTGTAAGACCTGCCATGGCAGTGGCAAATTGAAAGAGCAAAAGACCCTCGAAATTAAAATCCCAGCGGGTATTGATGATGGTATGCGAGTGCGCTCAGTCGGTAATGGCGAGCCAGGAATTAATGGTGGCCCTTCGGGCGATCTATACGTCGAAGTGCATGTCAAAGAGCATCCCTTATTTGAGCGCGATGGCAGTGACTTGCATATTCAAATGCCCGTTTCATTTGCAACCGCCACCTTGGGCGGTGATATTGAAGTGCCAACGCTTGGTGGCAGGGTAGAGCTGACGATCCCTGAGGGAACGCAGACGGGCAAAACCTTCCGTTTGCGTAGTAAAGGAATTAAGCAGTTGCGTTCTTCCTTATTGGGCGATTTGTATGTTCATGTCTTACTTGAGACCCCAGTGAAGTTATCGGAGGAACAAAAATCCTTGCTCTCTCAATTTGATGAGTCACTTCGAAGCGGTGGTAAAAAACACAGCCCCCAACAAGAGGGTTGGTTTGATCGAATGAAGAGTTTTTTTAATTAAGAGGCAAAGCAGTGTTCGGGCCCGGGAAATTTTCCGGACTTGACTTCACGAACATAGGCTTTAATCGCCGCCTCAATGGAGCTACTGCCAGCCATAAAGTCCTTTACAAACTTTGGTGGTTTACCAGGACTAATCCCCAGTAAATCGGGGAGAACTAACACTTGCCCGGAGCAATTAGGGCCCGCTCCAATCCCAATGGTTGGGATGTGCAGAGACTGGGTAATTTTTTCTCCGAGTGCTGATGGGATTGCCTCTAAAACCAGCATCTGAGCCCCTGCATCTTGGCAGGCTTGGGCTTGATCAAACATTTGGGTAGCGGCATCCTTTGATTTGCCTTGGACTTTGTAACCGCCTAACAAATGAACAGACTGAGGCAAAAGTCCCAAGTGAGCACACACTGGAACACTGCGTTCGACTAAAAATTGAATGATGTCAACCTGCCAACTACCACCTTCAAGCTTCACCATGTCAGCACCTGCGCGCATTAGTTCTGCAGCCGACTCCAATGCCTGCACAGGGTCCCCATAGCTGGCAAATGGCAGATCGGTAATTAAGAACGCATGGTGATTAGCGCGAGCAACGCACTCGGTGTGATAAGCCATTTCTTCAAGAGTGACCGGAGTAGTGCTTGTGTGGCCTTGGATCACATTACCAAGCGAGTCTCCAATCAAAATCACTTCAACCCCACAGCGATTGAGAAGGGCGCTCATGGTCGAGTCATATGCGGTAAGCACAGCAATTTTCTCGCCATCCGCATGCATGGCCAATAACTTCGTGATGGTAATTGGCTTATCGCCTTGTAAATAACTCATAAGCCGATTTTAAGCTTAATGCAGCTGTTGGTCGCAATCGCAATGTTTGCAGGTGATTCTGGTAATACGTTGATGCGCAATATTGGGCAAAAGATTTTTTAAGGGGCCATGGTTGGGCAAGAAGAAATCGGGGCAGATTTCAAGCAATGGAAGAATGACAAATGAGCGTTCGGCAATCCGTGGATGTGGAATTGTGAGTTCTGAATGATTTTGCTCGATGCCTTCGTAAAACAAAATATCGAGATCAAGGGTTCGAGGTGCATTGGCATAAGGACGCTCGCGACCAAATTGGTGTTCGATCGACTGGCAGACATATAAAAGACCATAGGGATTAAGTTCAGTATCAATTTCCACAACTGCATTGATGTAATCGTCACCTACCGCATTCACGGGCGCGCTTTGATAAAAGCAACTTTTGTTAACGATATGAATTTGAATGTGCTGAGCAAGGCAAATAATCGCATCGGTGATGCTCTGCCGAACATCGCCAATGTTGCCACCAAATCCAATAAAGGCCTGCGCCATGAGTTTCCTACAATGAATATGCGCTTACTTTACTGAAAATCAATTAATTTTGCTTGGCGTCATTTGGCCCAGAATCGGGTTGAGCTGTAGGGTTTAGCTTGGACTTTTTTGACCTACGGCGCCTGTTTCTATTTGGGTTAGACAGGGTTTTGCCGGAGGTTAAATCCTCTAGCTTGGCAGTCTCCAGCAACGCGTCGCGTTCGGGTAAATCCGCATGATAAAAGTCCGTCCACCATTGCCCAAGACTGGATTTGCAATACCCGGTTTGGCTTCGTAAAAGCATGAAGTCGTAGCCTGCCCGAAAGCGCGGTACCTCCAACAATCGCTCGGGGTAGCGCCCTACGCGTTTTTCAAAACGCGGTTGCATGGTCCAGATATCCCGCATATCACCCTCATGGCGGCGCTGAATGGTGATACCGGTATGCGAGGGGTCAACCACCCTATCTATTGCGGCATGGAGTGACGCTAAAGCTGGCATCCCAGTATTTCGAAGTGCTTGCCATTCTTTCTCCAGATCCGGCCAAAGTAGGGCTGCAAACAGAAAACCCGGTGAAACCGATTTACCCATTTGAATCCGTTCATCGGTATTACGAAGCGCCTGTTCAATAAATTGAGCAGCTTGTGGATCCTCGAGTACGCGATCCATGAATGGCAGAAGCCCGTGATGCAAGTTTGCATGACGCAATGCCAGGATTCCAGCCCAAGCATGACCTGACATGAGTAATTTCAAAATCTCATCGAATAGCCGAGCGCTTGGAACGTCTTGAATTAATTGACTCAGCTCGTGAATCGGTGCGAGGGTCTTGGGCTCAATCTGGAAACCCGTTTTTGCAGCAAAGCGAATCGCTCGTAACATGCGGACTGGGTCCTCACGGTAACGCTTTGTTGGGTTGCCAATCATGCGTATGGTTTTAGAGCGGATATCCTCCATGCCGCCGTGATAATCGAGCACCGTTTCCAAGCTGGGGTCGTAATACATTGCATTGATCGTAAAGTCACGACGGGCAGCGTCTTCTGCATGCGTGCCCCAAACGTTGTCACGTAGAATGCGACCGCTCTCGGCAATATGCTCGCCAACACTTTCTAAAACCGCTCGAAAGGTGGAGACCTCGATAATTTCAGGGCGGTCCTTACCAAAATAAGTGACGTGCACAATTTGAAAGCGGCGACCAATCAATCGAGAGCGCCTGAACAATTTTTGTACTTGCTCAGGAGTGGCATTAGTCGCCACATCAAAATCTTTAGGGGCGATCCCTAAAACAAGATCACGAACCGCCCCGCCCACAATATAGGCCTTATAGCCAGCTTGCTGTAGGGTGTGAGTAACCTTGACTGCATTTTTTGAAAGC
>JACCDJ010205753.1_pt1 | contig 26605 bp, 27 predicted proteins | sample 7444481 | NCBI WGS metagenome assembly JACCDJ01 (sample SAMN15323435, study PRJNA562643) | freshwater metagenome | isolation source: river surface water | place: USA:Blue River Watershed | collected 2017-08-15 | reverse complement strand
GCCATGCCCATGCCCAGCCAAATCCAAGCGGCATAAAACCCGGCGAGGCTGCGCACCTCGCTGTGCCCCCACAAACCCAAGCCCACCCAGAGCGAGCCCAAGGCCATGACGCGGCGCTCGTGCCCGGCATCTATCCAGCGTCCTACCGCATAGGCCATCGCTCCTTCGGCCAGCAAGGCCAAGCTGAAGGCCAGTGAAGACTGGGCGCGGCTCATGCCCAACTCGGCCTCCAAAGGCGTCATCAGCAAAGAGAAGGTGTAGAACACGCTGCCCCACGTGATCAGCTGGGGCAGTGACAGCCAAAAGCTGAAATGGCCAAGGCGAGGAGAAGTCACAGCACCGGCTCTTTCAACACAGCGCGGGGGCTTTGGGGTGGGCTCAAGTGGGGGCGCAAGGCGCAAGGAAGGCGCATGGCCAAGAGCATAACGGCTGTGTGCTGGCGGGTTGCGCGGATAGACATGGCGGCTTAATGTTCTTGCAGCACCCGTCGGTATTGCACCGCCTCGGCCATGTGCTGCGCTTCAACCGTGACGCTGCCTGCGAGGTCGGCAATGGTGCGGGCGACTTTCAAGCTGCGGTGCACGCTGCGGCCACTCCAGCCAAGTTGCGCGGCTGCTTTTTGCAGCAAAGCAGCGGCCTTGTCGCTCAAGTGCGCCTGCGCGTCAATGGCTTGGCCTTGCAGATGGGCGTTGACGCAGGCTTGGCGAGCCATGGCGCGTTCGCGTGCCTGTGCGCTGCGTGCGGCGATGGCTTGCGTGCTCTCGCCGGGTGGCGCGTGCAGCAATTCGTGGGCGGGCAAGCTGGGCACCTCGATGTGCAGATCGATGCGGTCCAGCAAGGGCCCACTCAGCTTGCTTTGGTAGCGGCTGATTTGGTCGGGCGTGCAGCGGCAGCGCCGGGTGGCACTACCCAGATAGCCGCAAGGGCAGGGGTTCATCGCCGCAATCAGTTGAAAACGCGCCGGAAACTCAGCCCGGCGTGCGGCTCTGGCGATGGTGATGCTGCCGGTTTCGAGGGGCTCGCGCAGTGCCTCTAGCGCGGCGCGGGGGAACTCGGGCAACTCGTCTAAAAACAGCACGCCATGGTGCGCCAAAGAAATTTCGCCGGGCCGGGGCGGCGAACCGCCGCCCACCAGCGCGACCGCGCTGGCCGAGTGGTGCGGCTGGCCTGTGGGGCGTTGCGCCCAGCGCGACAAATCAAATCGCCCCGCCAGACTGGCGATGGCCGCAGACTCCAGCGCCTCTTCGGTGTTCATGGGCGGCAACAAACCGGCAAAGCGCTGGGCCAGCATGGATTTGCCCGAACCAGGGGGCCCAACCATCAACAACGAATGCCCGCCCGCCGCCGCGATCTCCAGCACCCTTTTCACCCCCACTTGGCCTTTGACATCGGCCAAATCAGCGTAATGAGGCGGTTGTGACGGCGCGCTCGAGTCCATGCGCACCCAGCCGTCGCGAGGCTCGGCCGGGGGGTTTTGGGTGGCGGGTAAAAACTGCTGCACCACATCCAGCAGATGCCGAGCACGAAAAACCTCGGCATCGGGTACCAGCGCCGCCTCTTCGGCACTGCCGGGTGGCAGCACCAACCGGGTGCGCACTTGGTGTTGGCGCAGCACCAAGCTCATGGCCAAAGCGCCGCGAATGGGCCGCAACTCGCCTGACAAAGACAGTTCGCCTGCAAACTCGTAGTGCGACAACTGTTGGGCATCGATTTGGCCGCTGGCCGCCAAGATGCCCAGTGCGATGGGCAAATCGAGCCGACCGGAGTCTTTGGGCAAGTCAGCCGGAGCCAAATTGACGGTGATGCGTTGGTTGTGCGGGAAGTCCAAACCGCTGTTTTGCAAAGCGGAGCGCACCCGTTCGCGTGCTTCTTTCACCTCGACATCGGCCAGACCCACCAGCGTGAAGCTGGGCAGGCCGTTGGCCAAATGCACCTCAACGGTGACCGCCGGCGCTTGCAGGCCGATCAGGGCCCGACTGCGCACCAAACTGAGACTCATTTTTACTCCCTGCCCTATTCTGGTGCATGACATGCGTCCGGACACCCGGTTGAAGGGAGTTGAACTTGTTAGTGGGCCATTCAACCATGTACAGAGAGAGAAAGCACGGGGAGATGCCCTTGGAAACCGCCTTAACAAGGGGTTGGCATGTTCCGTGCATAAAGGTTCTGTCCTTTTATTTTGTTTATGGAGTTCCGCATGAAAAAAATTCTCAATCCTTTGTTGGTGGCCTTGATCTTGGCTTCTGTGAGTGGTCTGGCCCAAGCCCAGGCGGCGGCTCCAGAGAGCACCCTGTCTTTCAACGTGGGCGCCACCACGGACTACCGTTACCGCGGCATTTCACAGTCGCGCCTCCAACCTGCCGTGCAGGGCGGTATCGACTACGCCGACAAGAGTGGTTTCTATGTGGGCGCATGGGGTTCGACGATCAAGTGGATCAAAGACACCCCTGGCGTGACCAAAGGGGCCACTGAATTGGACATCTATGCTGGTTTCAAAGGAGCCGTGGGCGATGTGGCCTATGACCTTGGCTTGTTGAGCTATGTTTATTCGGGCAATAACTATGGCAACGCCACTGCAGGTGGAACCAAAAGCGCCAACACCAATGAAGCTTATGCAGCGGTAACGCTGGGTCCAGTTACAGCGAAGTATTCACATGCATTCAGTGATTTATTCGGCAACGCAGGTACAAAAAACAGCTACTACTTGGATTTGAGTGCCTTGTTTGATTTGGGCAATGGCTTCACCTTGACGCCGCATGTTGGGTACCAAAAGTTCAACAACCTGGATGTTGCGACTTACACCGACTACGCACTGACGCTCACTAAAGATTTGGGCAACGGTTTGACCGTAAGCGGGGCATTGGTGGGCACCGATGCCGATAAAGAATTTTATAAATTGAAAAACAAGTTCAACGGCAAGTCTGGTGTGACCGTTGGCCTGAAATACGCCTTCTGATTTTCATCTCATTCAATCAAGGAGCCATCATGAAACTGGTGACCGCCATCATCAAACCTTTCAAACTGGACGAAGTGCGTGAAGCACTCTCGGGCATCGGCGTGCAAGGCATCACCGTGACCGAAGTCAAAGGCTTCGGTCGTCAAAAGGGCCACACCGAGCTGTACCGCGGCGCGGAATACGTGGTCGATTTTTTGCCCAAAGTGAAGATCGAAGCCGCCGTTTCTGATGACCTGGTTGACCGCGTCATTGAAGCTGTCGAAAACGGTGCTCGCACCGGCAAGATTGGCGACGGCAAGATCTTTGTCTATGACCTCGAACAAGTGGTTCGCATTCGCACCGGTGAAACCGGCGCCGAAGCCCTTTGATTGACCAGAAAGAGAGTCAAAAAATGAAAAAATTACTCGCCACCTTGGCCTTGGGCCTGAGTTTGGGATGGGGTGTTTTGGGTACCGCCTCTGTGGCCACCGCACAAACTGCCCCAGCTGCCGTTGCAGCCCCTGCCGAAGCCAAACCCGCCGACGCCGCGGCCCCTGCAGCGGCCCCAGCCCCTGCGGCACCCGCAGCGGCAGAAACTGCGCCGGTTCCGGTGCCCAACAAAGCCGACACCGGTTGGATGATGCTCTCCACCATTTTGGTGATCTTGATGGTCATTCCCGGCCTCGCCTTGTTCTACGGGGGTTTGGTGCGCAGCAAAAACATGCTGTCGGTGCTGATGCAAGTGGTCGTCACCTTCTCCATGATCACCGTGCTGTGGTTCATTTATGGCTACAGCTTGGCGTTCACAGAAGGCAATGCGTTCATTGGTGGTTTTGATCGCCTCTTCATGAAGGGCATTTGGGACAACGTCACCGGGACATTCGCCAATGCGGCCACCTTCAGCAAAGGCGTGTACATCCCAGAGATCACATTCGCTGCTTTCCAAGCCACCTTTGCGGGCATCACTTGCGCGCTGATCGTGGGTGCATTTGCTGAACGCATCAAGTTTTCTGCCGTGCTCGCCTTCATGGTCTTGTGGTTCACCTTCAGCTACTTGCCTGTGGCCCACATGGTCTGGTTCTGGATGGGCCCTGATGCCTACGCTTCGAAAGAAGTGGCCGAAGAAATGACCAGCAAAGCCGGCTTGTTGTGGCAGTGGGGTGCGTTGGACTTCGCTGGCGGCACGGTGGTGCACATCAACGCCGCTGTGGCGGGCTTGGTGGGTGCCTTCATGGTGGGCAAACGTGTGGGTTACGGCCGTGAATCGATGGCCCCTCACAGCCTGACTTTGACCATGGTCGGCGCCTCTTTGCTGTGGGTGGGTTGGTTCGGTTTCAACGCCGGTTCGGCCCTCGAAGCCAACGGTTTCGCCGCCCTGGCCTTCATCAACACCTTGATCGCCACAGCCGCAGCCGTGCTGGCCTGGTGCGTGGGTGAAGCCCTGATGCGTGGCAAAGCCTCGATGTTGGGTGCTGCCTCGGGTGCGGTGGCCGGCTTGGTGGCCATCACCCCTGCCGCCGGTAACGTCGGTCTGGGCGGTGCCTTGATCATTGGTTTCATCGCGGGCTTTGCTTGCTTGTGGGGCGTCAATGGCCTGAAGAAAATGCTGGGTGCAGACGACTCGTTGGATGTGTTCGGCGTGCACGGTGTGGGCGGTATCGTCGGCGCCTTGTTGACCGGCGTCTTCAACTCCCCCGCATTGGGTGGCCCCAGCGCCGTGGGCGACTGGGTCACCGTGACCATGATCACCCCAGACGCTTACTCGATTGCCGCCCAAGTGTGGACACAGGCCAAGGCCGTGTTGCTGACCGTGGTGTGGTCGGGTGTGGTCTCGATCGTGGCCTTCAAACTGGTTGACATCGTGATTGGCTTGCGTGTCACCGAAGAAGAAGAGCGCGAAGGCTTGGACATCTCTTCGCACGGCGAGTCGGCCTACCACGGCTGATGACGACCCACCGGTTGCCGAGGCATCCGGTGCTTGCTCCCAAAAGGCCCGCAGATGCGGGCCTTTTTTGTGGGTGATGCGGCGGGATGGCCGTGGTGCCATTGAACAGCCAGACCCGCCAGCGAAGGGTTGCGGGTTCTTTTGGGTTACATCGGCCATGTTGTAGAGGGATCGGGCTTTTGCAGATGCAAAATCAACGCACCCGATGGCTCGTCACCCCTTCACTTATGCAACACCAATCAATGCCGCAATGGACCCCCATCACCACCGAACCCGATGGATTGAGTGAGTCCCCTTTTTGGCATCCCCAAGAAAAGCGGCTGTATTGGGTGGACATTCCCGGCCGGCGTCTCGCCCGTGTGGCGATCGAAGGCCTGCAAGCGCAGGGCCCGGTTGAATATTGGCCTTTGGCACAAGAGCCCGGCTGCATTGCGCCCGTGCAAACCCCAGCGCAAAACGGCGGTTTAGTCATGGCCTTGCGCGATGGCCTTTACTGGGCGCGCGAGTGGGGTGGGGCACTGCAAGCATTGGCGGCGGCTCCTTATGACAGCACGCGCTTGCGTTTCAACGATGGCAAGTGTGATCCGCAAGGGCGTTTCTGGGCGGGCAGCATGTACGAGCCCCGCGATCAGGCCTTGGGGGTGTTGTATGCCCTGCAAAACGGTGGCCTGATCGAAAAAGCGCACGGCGCCACCACCGCCAATGGCTTGGCGTGGTCGCCCGATGGGCGCACGCTGTATTGGTCCGACACTCTTTCGCATGGCGTGCGCGCTTGGGACTTTGACCCCCTCACGGCGCAACTGTCCCAAGAGCGCGTGTTTCATCAGTTTCCACAGAAGCCTGCGGGTTGGGTTTGGAGCGAAGCACTCGCTCATGCCCCGATCGACCAGGCCACTTACGGAGGACGCCCCGATGGCGCGGCTGTGGACAGCGAGGGTGCTTATTGGTCGGCCCAATACGAAGGCAAGCGCTTGGTTCGTTTATCAGCCACAGGCCAGGTGTTGGCGGTCATCGAGACGCCGGTGCCATGCCCAACCATGCCGTGCTTTGGTGGGGAAGATCTGAAAACCTTGTTTGTCACCAGCTCACGGCAGGGGCGCAGTGCGGCAGAGCTGTCGCTGTATCCGCAAGCGGGCTGTATTTTTGCCACGCGGGTGGAGGTGGCAGGCCTGCCTGTGAATTTCTTTCAGGGCGCTTAGCCCAATTTCCGGCAAGTCTTTCGTTCAAAAAATTCAATCTGCCCCTCAAAGCCGGGCGTTACCATCTTGCCCCATGGACGCTCAACTCAATACCCTCATCGACGCCGTTTGCCAGGCCGGTGCAGAAGGCCGAACGCTGCGTTTGCGAGGCGGTGGCAGCAAAGATTTTTGGGGGCAAAGCCTGTCAGGTGACGTGCTCGACACCCGCGCTTACCAAGGCATCGTGAGCTATGAGCCCAGCGAGTTGGTGGTGACGGTGCGCTGTGGCACCCCGATGGCCGAGTTAGAGGCCACATTGGCAGAAAAAGGCCAGTTTCTGGCGTTCGAGCCGCCCCATTTTGGAGCCAATGGCACTGTTGGCGGCATGCTGGCCGCTGGCTTGAGCGGCCCTGCACGCGCCACTGCGGGCGCCGTGCGCGACTATGTGTTGGGCGCACGGTTCATCAATGGCCTGGGCGAACACTTGACCTTTGGTGGGCAAGTCATGAAAAACGTCGCCGGCTACGACGTCAGTCGCTTGATGGCCGGCAGTTGGGGCACCTTGGGACTGATCACGGAAGTCAGCTTGAAGGTCTTGCCCATGCCCCCGGCAGAAGCCACGCTCATGTGTGCCGGGGTTTCACAAAAGGCCGCACTCGAGCTGTTGCACCGCTGGGGTGGGCAACCCTTGCCCTTGAACGCCAGCGCTTGGGTGCGCGACACCACGGCCGAACCGGTGGCCGATTATTTGTTTGTGCGCTTGCGTGGCGCCGTGGCGGCGGTGCAATCGGCCGTGACCAAAATGGGTGCCGATGTGATGGCCTTGGGCGCCCAGGTGCAGGTGATGGACAACGCTTCAGCGGCACAAGACTGGCGTGCCAGCGGCGACCAGTCTCTGCCGTTTTTTGACCCGCCAAACCCCAACGCTTGTTTGTGGCGTTTGTCGGTGCCGCAAACGGCGCCGGTGCTGGATGTGCCCGGTCAAAGTTTTTCGTCGCCTTACTTGGAGTGGCAAGGGGCGCAGCGTTGGTGCTGGGCGCCCGCAGATGCAGGCAAAGCCCTGCGCCAATGGGCCCAATCGGTCGGTGGTCACGCCACGTTGTTCCGCGCCAGCGCAGCGCAGGGCCAGACCGACAAAGCTGTGGGTGTGAACACCCCACTCGATGCCGTGCAAGCGCGCATCCAGCAGCAACTGCAACAACAATTTGATCCCAAAGGCGTGTTCGCCACCGGACGCATTTACCCACGCTGAAAGCGGGACGACAGCCATGCAAACGAACCTCGCTCCCGAATACAAAAACACCCCGGAAGGCATCGAAGCCGAAGCCATTCTGCGCAAGTGTGTGCATTGCGGTTTTTGCACCGCCACATGCCCCACGTACCAATTATTGGGTGACGAGTTGGACGGCCCACGCGGGCGCATCTACTTGATGAAACAGGTGTTGGAAGGCGAGACCCCCACACGCAAAACCCAAATGCATCTAGACCGTTGCCTGACTTGCCGCAACTGCGAGAGCACGTGCCCCAGCGGCGTGCAATACGGCCATTTGGTCGACATTGGGCGCAAGTTGGTCGATGCCAAAGTGGCGCGCCCCACCGGTGAAAAACTGTTGCGCTGGGCCCTCAAAGAAGGCCTGCCTTCTCCCTTGTTTGCGCCCGCCATGAAGCTGGGCCAAAGCGTGCGTGGTCTGTTGCCCGACAGCCTGAAAGCCAAAGTGCCTGCGCCGAAGCCGGCGGGCGCTTGGCCCACCGCAACCCACGCACGAAAAGTACTGATGCTGACGGGCTGCGTGCAACCCAGCATGAGCCCCAACATCAACACCGCCACCGCCCGGGTGATGGATGCCGCAGGCATTCAAGCCGTGACGGCCGACAAGGCCGGTTGCTGCGGCGCCTTGAAGTTTCACCTGAACGACCACGACGGCGGCAAAGACCACATGCGGGCCAACATCGACGCGTGGTGGCCTTGGGTCGAGTCGGGCGAAGTGGAAGCGATTGTCATGAACGCATCAGGCTGTGGGGTGATGGTGAAAGACTATGGCCACGTGCTGAAAGACGACCCGGCCTACGCTGAAAAAGCGGCCCGCATTGCCGGCTTGACGCGCGACTTGAGTGAGTTGCTGCCAGATTGGGTGCCACTTTTGAAAACCAAAATCAAACCCGAGGCCTTGCAGGCGGCCGGTTTGCAGGCCTACCACCCGCCATGCACTTTGCAGCATGGCCAGCAACTCAAGGGCGGCGTGGAAAAGCAGTTGGCCGAATTGGGTTTTCAGATCAAAGTCACGGCCAATGAATCGCACTTGTGCTGCGGCTCTGCGGGCACTTACAGCGTGCTCAACCCCGACTTGTCCAAGCAATTGCGTGACCGCAAACTGGGCCACTTGAACGCGCTGCAACCGCAAGGCGTTTTGAGTGCCAACATTGGCTGTATCACCCACTTGCAAAGTGGCAGCGGACTGCCCGTGCGGCATTGGGTTGAGTTGCTGGACGAAGCGATCCGTTGAATTTTTCAAGACCTTGAGGAGTGCACCATGGCGACCAACGGCAAAGTGCAGGGACCGGCCTCGTATTTCCCGTCGATTGAAAAAACCTACGGACAGCCCATCGCCCACTGGCTCAAATTGTTGGATGGCATGGCCGACAAAAAGCACATGGAGCAGGTGGCGATCTTGAAAACCGCGCATGGGTTGGGGCATGGCCATGCCAACGCCTTGGTGGCCTACCACCGCGCTCAGGCGACCGACAAATCGCCCTGAGCACAGGACAGAAAGACAGGCTTGTCTGCCGATCAGGCCGAGGCCAGCGCCGCCTCAATGTCTTGCGCGATTTTGGCGGGCGCATCCTGCGGCGCATAGCGCTTGAGCACTTGGCCATTGCGCCCCACCAAAAATTTGGTGAAGTTCCATTTGATGGCTTTGCTGCCCAGAATGCCGGGCGCTTCGGCGGTCAGCCATTGGTAAAGCGGGTGCGCATCGCTGCCGTTGACCTTGACTTTGCCCATCATCTGAAAGCTCACGCCGTAGTTCTTTTGGCAAAAACTGGCAATTTGCGCGTCATCTGCCGGATCTTGGTTGGCAAATTGGTTGCATGGGAAACCCAGCACCACCAAGCCTTGGTCGCCATAGCTTTGGTGCAATTTTTCCAAACCGGCAAATTGCGGCGTGAAACCGCAAGCGCTGGCGGTGTTCACGATCAACATCACTTGCCCCTTGTAGCGCGACAAGGGCACAGTGTGTTGGTCGATGCTCAGGGCTTCTAAGTCGTACAGGCTCATGGGGTGGCTTTCAACAGGGCTAAAAAAACAGAACGAAATAAACGATCGCTGTGTGCTTCACGCTGTCACTTTATCGCTTACGCCATAAGACCGCTGAAACACCTTAGTCCGCTTGGGGTCTGGACCCGGTGATGGCCAACAGTGCTGCCAGCAAGATCAGGCCACCGCCGATCAGGGTGCGTTGGTCCCAGTCGGATGCGCCCAGCATGACCGAGGACACGCTGGCAAACAACACTTCAGACAACATGACCAAGGCCGTGGTTTGCGCCGTCAGGCGGGCAGCCCCGTATTGCAGCGCCAAGTTGCCCAACAAAAACGACACACACAAAAGAGCGATGTAAGGCAGCCAAGAGGCACTGGGTGCTTGCCCCGTTGCAACGACGCCAAGGCTCAGTCCGACCAAGGCCGCCAAGGTGGCCATGGCCGCACCTCCACCAAACATGGCCAAGGTGCGCGACGAACTGGGCGTGTCTTTGAGCTTGAGCAGCAAGGTGTTGGTCAAGGCGAAGGTGAAGCCACTGATCAGCGCCAGCACATCCGACAGACTTTCGGGCACAGGCCAAGGGGTCTCTGGCGTCTTGAGCACGATGAACAATCCGGTCAGCGCGATGAGCAATCTCAACAGCGCCATGCGGGTGGGCTTTTCGTCCAGCAGCCACCAAGCCACCAGCACCGACCATGCGGGCATCAGGTAAAAAAGCAAGACCACGCGGACCACATCGCCCACTGTGACCGCCCAGTTGAATCCCACATTGGTCAGGCCCGAAGCCAGCATGAGCACCCACAAGCCAGGGTGTTGGCGCCAACTGATCAGGCGGTCTGTTTTCCACAGCCACAAGGCGATGGACACGAAAACAAAGGCATAGACACAGGCGGTGGCCCACAGCGGATGCAGGCTCAGTGCTTCGAGTTGTTTGAACGGCCACCAACACACGCCCCACGCGAAGGCATTGAGCAGCAGCCCAGCCACCGCCAAGCTTTTAGAAGAGGTGGCACCCATTCAGGGAATCGGTCTCAGGACGGATCGTTGGGCGTGTTGGCTGCGGTACGGCTTTGGCGCTTGCGCCACCAGCGCCAGCCCAACCAGACGACGCCGATGCCCAACAGCGCAAAGATGCCGTGCTGGAATTGGCGCAACACCGAGAACATCCAATCCCAGTTTTGCGCGCCAAAGTAACCCAGATAAACCCAGATGGGCACGCTGATCAGGGCGGCAAAACCGTCCATAAAAAACCAAGTGGCAAAGCTCACTCGGTGGCTCATGCCCGCAGAAAAGAACACGGGGGTGCGCAGACCGGGTAAAAAGCGGGCGACAAACATGACCCATTTGCCGTATTTTTGAAAAGCTTCTTGCGCACTGGCAAAGCGCTCAGGGGTGAGGATTTTGCGAAAGCCCGGCAGCTGTGCAATGCGCTGGCCATACAAACGGCCCAAGGTGAACATCAGGCCATCGCCAATCATCACGCCCGCCATGCCTACGGCAAACATGGTGTGCACATCGGCATGGCCAAGACCGGCAATCACACCGCCGGTGACCAACGTGACGTCTTCAGGAATGGGAACTCCGAAACCACAGATCAGCAGCATCACGAAAACAGCCAAATAGCCGTATTCGGTAAAGATGGGCATTAAAAACTGAAAAACTTCCATGGATTACAGGTTCAGCCAGTGCCTGAATGGTTCAAGCGAAATGCGCGGGGTTAAGAAGCAGCGGGCCAGTGTAATTCATTTACAAGCCCCTTTTGCCGCAGGGAGTCTGGCCAAGTTGCAGGGGCAGCTGGCCTTGACTCAAGCCCCTTTTGAGCCCCGAAGCTGGCATACTTGTTGAGCCCTTTTTAACCCGTTTGTCCTCATGCCCCGCCCGATACAAGCCACCATCCATACCGCTGCGCTGCGCCACAACTTGGCAACCGCTCGCCTGGCCGCACCCGATGCACAGGTTTGGGCCGTGGTCAAGGCTAATGCTTATGGGCATGGCATTGAACGGGCGTTTGAGGGTCTGCGCGGGGCGGATGGTTTTGCGCTGCTGGATTTGAACGAGGCCGAGCGGGTCAGGGCCTTGGGCTGGCGCGGGCCTGTTTTGTTGCTGGAGGGCGTTTTTGAGCCGCGTGATCTGGAGCTGTGTTCCCGACTGAACCTGTGGCACACGGTGCACTGTGACGAGCAAATCGACATGCTGGCGCAGCACAAAACGCAAGAGCCGCACCGGATCTTTCTCAAAATGAATTCGGGCATGAACCGCTTGGGTTTTTCCCCGCAGCGTTTTCGCTCTGCTTGGACACGCTTGAACGCTTTGCCGCAGGTCGACGAAATTTCATTGATGACCCATTTCAGCGATGCCGATGGGCCCAAAGGCATTGCCCAACAAATGGCGCGCTTTGAAGAAGCCACCCGCGATTTGCCCGGCGAGCGCAGCGTCTGCAACAGTGCCGCCACCTTGCGCCATGCACATGCCGCTTCGGTGAAGGCCGATTGGGTTCGTCCGGGCATCGCGGTGTATGGCAGCGCGCCAGACTTTCCCGAGCACAGCGCCGCGCATTGGGGCTTACAGCCGGCCATGAGCCTGAACGCCAAGATCATTGCCACGCAGTCTTTGGCCGTCGGTGACAGCGTGGGTTATGGCTCTGCATTTGTCGCCGACAAGGCGATGCGCGTGGGTATCGTGGCTTGCGGCTATGCCGACGGTTATCCGCGCCTTTGCCCCACCGGCACGCCCGTGTTGGTGGAGGGTGTTCGCAGCCGCACATTGGGGCGAGTCAGCATGGACATGCTGGTGGTTGACTTGACCGATTTGCCCCAAGCGGGCATGGGCAGCGGGGTGACTTTGTGGGGCCTGTCGGCGCAAGGTGCCGTGCTCAGCATCGATGAGGTGGCACAAGCCGCTGGCACGGTGGGGTATGAGCTGATGTGCGCGCTGGCGCAACGTGTGCCGGTCATGGTCGAAGACTGAAGCGCGGATGGTCCAGCCTAGTCCCTTGCATCGACACGACCAACAGGCCTTGATCGTGGCCTTTGTGCTGGTGGTCATCTGGGGCGCTAATTTCACTCTGCAAAAGTATCTCTTTGGCCTGATTTCGCCGGGGGGTTTTCTGTGGGCGCGTTACCTGATCATGCCCGCCTGTGCGCTGTTGTTGATGCGTTGGCGATTGGGGCGTTGGTTGCCCCCGTTGCCTCGCCAAGATGTGTGGCACATGGCGTGGTTGGGCTTTATTGGCCATTCCATGCACGTGGGCTTGGTGACCTATGGCATCCACTGGTCGACCGCTTTTTCGAGCTCTGTGATCTTGGCTTGCGGACCCATATTCACCCTGCTGATTTTGCGTTTGCAGGGTTTGGAGCGCATCAGCTGGCCGCAAAAAGCGGGCGTGCTGTTGGCCCTGTGTGGGGTCTTGATGTTTCTCTCCGACAAGCTGCTCGGGGGCCAGTGGCGTGCGGGGGGTGGCGACTTGATTTTGCTGATCGCAGCCGGTTTCTTCTCTTATTACACCGTCGCCGTGAAGCCCGTCATGGAGCGCCATGGCCCGGTCTTGACCATGGGCTATGCCACCTTGTTGGGTGGCGTACCCGTGTTGTTGTTGTCCATGCCTGCGGGCTTGCAATCGGAATGGCACTTGCTCGATTTCTGGGCTTGGGCCGGCTTGTTTTGGGCCATCATGGTGTCGGCCTTCGCGGGGTGGTTGGCGTGGGGCTGGATCAACACCGTTCGCGGGGTGGCCCGAACCGCCCCCTTGATGTATCTCATGCCCCCGGCGGCGGGCGTGTTCGCTTGGGCCTTTTCGGGTGAGCACTACAGCTGGATCAAAATCGCTGGGGCGGGGGTGACTTTGGCGGGCGTGGCATTGGCCCAATACGCCGGTCAAATCAAATGGCGTCTGCGCTCAGGGACTCTGTGAATCTCATCAGGCTTTGAGCCAAGTGTCATAGGCGGTTTTGCAAATCAGCGCCAGCACCACCACGATGAAGACATGTCGCACAAAGCCAGCGCCGTGTTTCAAGGCCAGGCGAGTGCCAATCAAACTGCCCACGATGTTGGCCGCTCCCATGGCCAGCGCCAAATGCCACCAGACATGGCCCTTGAACGTGAACAGCATCAAGGCCGATAAATTGGTGGCGACATTGATCATCTTGGCGGCGGCCGAGGCGTTCAAAAAGTCATAGCCCAGCAAGCGCACGTAGGCAAACACCAAAAAGCTGCCCGTGCCCGGCCCAAAAAAGCCGTCGTAAAAACCAATCACCAAGCCAATGCCGGCAGCCACTGCGGCTTCTTGCCGACCGGCAAAGCGGGGGGCGTGGCTGCGGCCAAGGTCTTTTTTGACCAAGGTGTAAATCAACAGCGCGGTCAACAGCGCGGGCAAGAATTTTCTAAACAAGGCGGGGTCGACTTCGGTGACGACCCATGCGCCGGCCAACGAACCCAGCAAGCCCGCGCCCGCAGCGGGCAGCAATGAGCGCCAAGGCATGACCACTTTGCGGCTGTATTGGTAGGTGGCAAATGCGGTGCCCCAAATCGAGGCGCTTTTGTTGGTGCCAAACAAGGTGGCGGGTGCGGCGCCGGGAAAAGTCGCAAACAAGGCGGGCAGCAAAATCAAACCGCCCCCGCCCACAATCGCATCCACCATGCCCGCCAATAAAGAGGCGAGCGAAACAATCAGTAATTCCATAGCGAAGATTGTGGCACTCGTGAGCGTGACGAACAGACAAAAAAAAGCGCCGCTTGCGCGACGCTCAGAAAAGTACACCTCGTTGGGATGTTGGTTCGTGTTCTTGGACTTGGGTTGTCTCCTCGGCCCTCAAGATGCAGATACTGCTTTGCATCGAGTGGGTGAAATGTAAGTGAACAAAGCGCACGGCTTTCTCAGGGATTTCCCCATTTTGGTGAAATCCCCGCCCCATACGGAGCGGGGTCATTGAGAAAGGAATGATTTTGTACGCTTGTGCGATCAAGCCACAGGCCGCAGCGCGGCGTCTTCGGCAATCCACTGCGCTGCTTTTTCGGCAATCATCAGGGTTGGGCTGTTCGTGTTGCCACTGGTGATGGTGGGCATGACACCGGCATCCACCACGCGCAGCCCGGCCACACCGCGCACTTGCAAACGCCCATTCACCACGGCCATCGGATCGTCCTCGCGCCCCATGCGTGTGGTGCCCACGGGGTGGAAGATGGTGCTGGCAATGTCGCCCGCCAACTTGGCCAGTTCTGCGTCGGTTTGGTATTGCGCGCCGGGCTTGAATTCTTCGGGTGCAAAAGGCGCCATCGCGGGTTGCGACATGATGCGACGCGTCACGCGCAAGCTGTCAGCAGCCACTTTGCGGTCTTCGTCGGTGGCCAAGTAGTTGGGGGCAATGGCGGGGGCGTCTTCAAACCGAGGGCTGGTGATGTTCACGGTGCCGCGGCTGGTGGGGTTGAGGTTGCACACGCTGGCGGTGATGGCCGGGAAGTTGTGCAAGGGTTCGCCAAATGCGTCCAAGCTGAGGGGCTGCACGTGGTACTCCAAATTGGCATGCGGCTGGCTGGGATCGCTCTTGGTGAACGCACCCAATTGGCTCGGGGCCATGCTCATGGGACCTGTCCGTTTGAAGGCGTACTCGAGGCCAATCAAGGCCTTGCCCAGCAGGCTGTTGGCCAAGGTGTTCAGGGTTTTTGCGCCTTTGACTTTGTAGACCGAGCGGATTTGCAAATGGTCTTGCAAATTGGCGCCCACGCCCGGCAAGTCGTGTTGCACCTCAACGCCTTTGTCTTGCAACAAGGCCGCAGGGCCAATGCCCGAGAGTTGCAAAATTTGCGCCGAGCCAATGCTGCCCGCGCTCAAGATCACTTCGCCTGTGGCCTTGACGTCGACCATTTCTAGGCCCGTCCACACCTGCGCCCCGGTGCAGCGTTTGCTGCCCTTGCTGTCGGTCTCGATGATCAGCCGGCTCACTTGCGCCTTATTCCACAGCTCAAAGTTGGGCCGTGAGTAGCAAGTGGGGCGCAAAAAAGCCTTTGCGGTATTCCAGCGCCAACCGTCTTTTTGGTTCACCTCAAAGTAGGCCACGCCTTCGTTGTCACCGCGGTTGAAATCGTCGGTAGCGGGAATGCCGGACTGCTGCGCCGCTTGTGCAAACGCGTCCAGCACATCCCAGCGCAGGCGCTGCTTTTCGATGCGCCATTCACCACCAGTCTGGCGGCCCCGCAAGGTATGCAAGTAGCTGCCCTTGGGCAAATCAGAAGGTGCCAACAATTCAGACTTGACCCCCTTGGCGCCGTGAAATTCATCGCCGCCCTTGTAGTGGTCTTCGTGCAATTTGAAGTAAGGCAAGGTTTGCGCCCAGCGCCATTCGTCATTGCCTGTGATCTGCGCCCATTGGTCGTAATCGCGCGATTGACCGCGCATGTAAATCATGCCGTTGATGCTGGAGCAACCGCCCAGCACTTTGCCGCGCGGGTAGCGCAGACTGCGCCCGTTCAAGCCCGCTGTGGGCTCGGTTTGGTACAGCCAGTCGGTGCGGGGGTTGCCAATGCAATACAGATAGCCCACTGGGATGTGAATCCAGTGGTAATCGTCTTTTTTGCCGGCTTCGATCAGCAACACGCGTTTGCTGGCGTCGGCACTCAGGCGGTTGGCCAACAAACAGCCCGCAGTGCCGCCGCCGATGATGATGTAGTCAAAGGTGTTGTCGTTCATGAATTACCCGGTCTCTAGAGGGATCGATTGTGCCTGCGGATTTTGAATCAATTCCGCGGGCACGGCATCCGTGAGTCGGGCTGGCCTGTTGACCCGATGGGACGAACCAAGCTGCTTATTTGGCCGTTGGCATCACAAACTCTGCGCCTTTGCCAATGCTCTCGGGCCAACGCTGCATGATCGATTTTTGCTTGGTATAGAAGCGCACACCCTCTTCGCCATAGGCGTGCATGTCGCCAAACAAGCTGCGCTTCCAACCGCCAAAGCCGTGCCAGGCCATCGGCACCGGAATCGGCACATTGATGCCCACCATGCCCACCTGAATGCGGCGCGCAAACTCGCGCGCCACGTTGCCGTCGCGGGTGAAGCAACTGACGCCGTTGCCAAACTCGTGGTCGTTGATGATTTGCACCGCGGTCGCAAAGTCAGGCACACGCACACACGACAGCACCGGGCCAAAAATTTCTTCTTTGTAAATTTTCATGTCGGTGGTCACGTGGTCAAACAGCGTGCCGCCCAACCAAAAACCGTTGTCGCAGCCAGCACCTGCTTTGGCGCCGTCAAATTGGCGACCATCCACCAGCAATTGAGCGCCTTCGGCGACGCCTGCATCGATGTAGCCTTTGATGCGCTGGCGAGCTGCATCCGTCACGATGGGGCCCCTTTCGTCGGCCAAGTTTTCGCCATTCAGCACTGGCACAGACCGAGTGCGCGCCACCAATTTCGGCATGATTTTCTCGGCCACATCACCCACCAAAACGGCCACGCTGATGGCCATGCAGCGTTCACCTGCCGAGCCGTAACCGGCACCAATCAAGGCGTCCACGGTCTGATCGATGTCGGCGTCGGGCATCACCACCAAGTGGTTTTTGGCACCGCCCAAGGCCTGCACGCGCTTGCCGTGGTGGGCGCCGGTTTCATAGATGTAATTGGCAATGGGGGTCGAGCCCACAAAGCTGATGGCCTTCACATCGGGGTGTTCCAGCAATGCATCCACGGCTTCTTTGTCGCCTTGCACCACGTTGAACACGCCGTCTGGCAAACCCGCTTGCTTCAGCAAATCGGCGATGAACAATGAGGGCGTTGGGTCGGTCGGGCTGGGTTTCAAGATGAAGGTGTTGCCGGCCGCAATCGCCACGGGGAACATCCACATCGGCACCATCACTGGAAAATTGAAAGGCGTGATGCCGGCCACCACGCCCAGGGGCTGGCGCAGCGTCCAGTTGTCAATGCCTGTCGACACTTGGTCGGTGAAGTCGCCCTTGAGCAATTGGGGGATGCCGGTGGCGAACTCCACGATGTCAATGCCGCGCGACACTTCGCCTTGTGCGTCGGTGAAGACCTTGCCATGCTCGGCCGTGATCATGTGCGCAAGGGTGTCTTTGTGCGTGTTCAGCAACTCCAGAAACTTGAACATCACCCGTGCCCGGCGCAGCGGCGGGGTGTCGGCCCATGCCGGAAAAGCGGCTTGTGCCGCGGCCACGGCTTGGCCCACTTCTTTGCGGTTGGCCAGTGCCACGTTGCCGGTGACGGCACCAGTGGCGGGGTTGGTCACGGCTTGGCTGCGGCCCGAAGTGCCTGTGGCCACTTGGCCTTGGATGTAGTGGCCGATGTTGGAAATGCTCATGTGTCGTTCCTGATGGGCTGGTGCGATGGTTCGCACAAAGCGATAAAAAAAGTCAGTGTAGGTAACGCGGGCGGCCCTCACAAGACCGTAATCTTGAATTGATTGTTCAATATAGTGAACAATGTGGGCATGAATGAGCAAAAAATCAACACCCTCTGGACCCATTTGCACTGGTTGAGCGTGCTGGCGCAACAAGGCAGTTACACGGCGGCGGCAGCGCGACTGGGCGTCAGCAAAGCGGCCATGAGCCAGCGCATTGCAGAACTGGAACGCGCAGCCAAAGTCACCTTGGTGCAGCGCACCACGCGCAGCTTGCGGTTGACCGAGGCGGGACAAAAGCTGGTGGACGACACCCGCAGCTCGTTTGAGCTGATCGAACAAAGCTTTGCCCAAGTGCGTGATTTGGCTGAACAACCCAGCGGCTTGGTGCGCGTCACCGCGCCGGTCGCCTTGGCGCGCCAACAACTGCTGCCCTTATTGGCCCATTTTTTGAGAGACCACCCCGAGGTGAGGATCGAGTTGGACATGTCTGACCGCTTGAGTGCATTGGCGACCGAGGGCTTTGACCTGGCCATTCGCCACACCGCACGCCCACCCGACACCCATGTGGCTTGGGCCCTGTGCAGCACCGAATCGGTGTTGGTGGCCAGCCGCGCATATTTGCGCAAACAGGGCCAGCCGCACAGCCCGACCGATTTGCAAGCGCACAACTGTTTGCATTACCCGCGGGCGCAAGAAATCCCCGCATGGACGTTTGAACCGCGCCAACTTCGCCACCACAAAGAGCGCGTCACCGTGCCCGTTGCGGGCAATTTGTCGGCCAACAACAGCGAAGCGTTGCGTGAAGCGGCCTTGACCGGGGCCGGTATTGCTTTGCTGCCCGATTTCAGCGCACAAGCCGCCATGCGCCAGGGCAAATTGGTGCGCGTGCTTCCCGACTGGAAGCCGGTCGGGGCGTTTGCCGAAACCATTTACGCCATCAGGCCCTATGCGCCGCATGTGCCCCGGGCCGTGACGGCCTTGGTGAGCCATTTGAAAGCGGCCTTGGCGCCGGGGTTTGCGATTTCACCTTGAGGCGAACCAGCTGACCGCTTTCAGCGTCCCGCCAATATCGGAAACAGTTTGTGCAACCCGTCGGCCATCACTTCGACGGCCAGCGCCGCCAAGATCAGGCCCATCAAACGGGTCATCACATTGATGCCGGTTTTGCCCAAAATGCGGGCGATCGGTGTGGCCAAAGAAAAGCACAAGGCGGTGGCCAACGCAATCACTACGCCATAGCCCACCAAGCTGCCCAACTGGGCGAAATTTTTGGCTTTTTCGGCATAAATCACCACGGTGGACATGGTGGCTGGGCCGGTGAGCAACGGAATCGTCAATGGCACCACGGCAATGCTCGCGCCCATGGCCGCTTTGGCTTCGGCGTCGTGCACTTCATCGGCATTGGCGCGGGCTTCGGCGGGCTGTGCGTTCAACATCGACAAAGCCGCCGTGAGCAGCAACAAGCCCCCGCCGACCTGAAAGCTGGCCAGCGAGATGCCGAAAAATTCCAATATCTGCAGGCCCAGCAAAGCACTGGCGGCGATCACCACAAACGCGGAGAAGGACGAGACCCAGATGGTGCGTTGGCGTTGCGCCCGGCTGAAGCCTTGGGTGTAGTGAATGAAAAAGGGCACGATGGCCAAGGGGTTGACGATGGCCAACAGGGTGATGAGCGGTTTGAAATCCATGGGGGGATTGTGCAACGCTCAGGCCGCCGGGTGGCGTCTTCTGAACATGCTCCAGCCGTCCATGTGCAGCACCTTGTCTCCATGCTGGTTGAACATTTCCCAAAGGTTGCGCGTCATGCCCACATCGGGGCGCTTGCTCATGGGCTTGGTCTCGACCAAGGTGCTTTGCAATCGCAAGGTGTCGCCGGGATAAACCGGCTTGAGCCATTTGACGCTGTCCAAGCCTGGCGAGCCAAGGCTGGATGTTTCGCATAGAAAATTCGTGACCATCAAGCGCATGGCCATGGCGCAGGTGTGCCACCCGCTGGCCGAGAGCGCGCCAAACACCGAGGCTTTGGCCGCCTCGTCGTCCAGGTGAAAGGGTTGCGGGTCGAACTGTTGGGCAAAGGCCAGTATTTCTTCGCGCGTCGGGGTGATGGTGCCCAAGTCACGCACTTGGCCCACGGCAAAGTCTTCCCAGTAGTATTTGATGGTGGCCATCACCGACCTCCAGAGATGTCTAAAAAGCTCATGGTGGTGTAACTGGCTTGCTCGCTCAGCAGCCAGACGATGCCTTCGGCCACCTCTTGCGCGCTGCCACCGCGTTGCGCGGGCACCAAATGTTGCAAGTCTTTCACGCGGTTGGGCAAGCCGCCCGAAGCGTGGATTTCAGTTTCGATCAGGCCGGGACGCACCGCGTTGACGCGAATGCCCTCTGCCGCCACTTCTTTGGCCAGGCCGATGGTGAAGGCGTCGATCGCGCCTTTGGCGGCCGCGTAGTCCACATATTGACCGGGTGCGCCCAGCCGAGCCGCGGCGCTGGAGACATTGACGATGCTGCCGCCCTCGCCACCATGCCGGGTGCTCATGCGGCGCACCGCTTCACGCGCGCAAATCAAACTGCCGATCACGTTGATGTCGAACATGCGCTTCCACCGCGCGACGCTCATCTCGTCAACCCGGGCCGTCATGTCCACCACGCCCGCGTTGTTGACCAAGCCTTGCAGTCGCCCCAGCTTGGCGTCGATGTGCTCGAACATGCGCAGCACCTGCGCTTCGTCGGCCACATCGGCTTGGATGGCCATGGCTTGTCCGCCCGAGGCACGAATCTGACGCACCACCTCATCGGCTGCCAAAGAGTTGGCGGTGTAGTTCACCGCCACGGCCCATCCTTGTTGTGCCGCCAAAAGGGCACTGGCGGCGCCGATCCCCCGGCTGCCGCCGGTCACCAACAAGACCTTGCTCATGCTTTGTCTCCTGCAAAATTGAAAGGCCGATATAAATGTACAAAGATTACACAACAGAGAAGGAGCCTCTATGGGTCGCACAGTGGACTATTACTTCGCCCCACAAAGCCCATGGGCTTATTTGGGACACCAGCGATTGGCAGAGATTGTTCAGCGAACCGGCGCCGCGGTTCGCGTGATGCCGATTGATTTGGGGGGCAAGGTGTTTCCCATTTCTGGGGGCTTGCCCTTGGGCCAACGCGCTCCACAGCGACAGGCCTACCGGTTGGTGGAGTTGCAGCGCTACAGCCAGTTTCTGAATGTGCCTTTGAATGTGAAGCCCAAATATTTTCCGGTCGGCGGCGACGATGCGGCGCGCTTGATCATTGCAGCCGATTTGGCGCATGGGGCTGCTGCAGCGATGGCGATGAGCGGCGCTATTTTGGCCGCCTGTTGGGCACAAGAGCGCAACATGGCCGATGACAAAGTGCTGGCTGAATTGCTGCAAGAGCAACAGTTGCCGGCCAGTTTGTTGGAGCAGTCGCACAGCCAAGCGGTGCAGGTGCGCTATGAAAGCTACACCCAGTCCGCCATTGATGCGGGTGTGTTTGGTGCGCCCAGCTATGTGGTGAATGGCGAAATTTTTTGGGGCCAAGACCGACTCGATTTTGTAGAGCGGGCCTTGGCGTGATGAAGTGCAAGCGGTGAACAGGAGACTGAAATGGGAAAGATGGTGAGCTTGATCTCAGCCGATGGCATTGAGGTGCCCGCTTATGTGGCGCAGCCCACGGGGGCGCCGCGCGGCGCCGTGGTGGTTTTGCAAGAAATTTTTGGCGTGAACAGCCACATTCGCGAAGTGGCCGATGGCTACGCTGCCGAGGGCTATGTGGCCGTCGCGCCAGCCACCTTTCACCGGGTTCAGCCGGAGGTGGCGTTGGGTTATTCAGAGGCCGATATGGGCGTGGGCTTTGGCTATAAAACGGCCGTCGAGGCTTTGCCTGCACCGGGCGTGATGCCAGACATTCAAGCGGCCATCGACCATGCGGCCAACTTGTCGGGCGGCAAAGTCGGCATCGTGGGGTATTGCTGGGGCGGCCTGTTGACGTGGCGCGCCGCGTGTACCTTGCAGGGCTTGAGTGCGGCGGTGCCTTATTACGGAGGCGGAGTCACGACCGAGGCTGAAATCGCGCGCCAAACGAGCGTGCCCGTGCTGGCCCATTTTGCCGAGGAAGACCATTGGATTCCCATGCCCTCGGTGACCGCATTCAAGCAGGCGCACCCCGAAGTCACAGTGTGGACATACCCGGCGCACCATGGCTTCAATTGCGACCAGCGAGGATCTTGGCATGCGCCTTCTGCACAGTTGGCTCGCTCTCGTACCTTGGCGTTTTTTGCACAGCACTTGGGCTGATTTGGCCCCGCAAGAGCGGGTTGATGGAGGGCTTCAGCCCGTGCGGGCCAGGTAGCGCTTGCGCCAAAACACCAGGCCCATGACCGTCGCGATCAAAGCCATGCCGCCCAAGGTCCACCAAAAGGCGCTGGCTTGGTGCAACCAAGGCATGAATTCGAAGTTCATGCCAAAGACGGCGGCAATCAGATTGAGAGGCAAAAAGATGGCCGTCAGCGCGGTCAGGGTGCGCATGATGTCGTTGGTGCGGTTGCCTTGCAAATTGAAATGCATTTGCACCGCGGTTTCGGTGTTGTGCTCCAGCCGGCGCACGTGTTGCATCACCCGATCGATGTGTTCCAGCACATCGCGACTTCTGATTTTGAGCAGTTCATGCTCACGCGCCTCTGCGCTGTCTTGCGACACCCCCCAGTTTTCCAGCGACTCGGTCCAAGTTTGGACAGCGGTGCGTTGATCGTCACACAAAGATTCCAGTTGGTGCAGGGCCACACGCGCCTGCATCAAGCCTTCCCAGCGGTTGAATCTGGCGCGCGGGTTCAGCAATTCGGTTTGCCAGTGCTCCAGTTGGCGCGTGAGCTCTCGGCGCAAATCGAGGTAGCTGTCGACCATGTGGTTGACGATGCGCAACATCATGTCGGCGGGACTGGCAGGCACCCCGCGCGCGCCGGCGGAACGCAAGTCCGCCGATTCCAGAGGCGGTGTCGCCAGCGAGCTGCTGGCCAACAGTCTGCTGGCATAGGCGTCTTGCACCGCACATTCTGTCGGGTGAACACTGAGCAAGACCCGGTCAAACACCGCAAACCCAACCGGGCTGGTGTCAATGCGTTGCAGCACTGGCGGGCCGGGCCGCTTGCCTTGCAGGGCCAAACCTTGGTGGGACCCATTCGGATTGCTTTGGGCCAAACGCCGAAACACCATCAGGTCGTAATGCGAGCTGTAGTCAAAGCGCGAGGGCAGCTGGGCATTCAGCAGATCTGACACATGCAAATCTACCAAGGGCTGGCCGGTGATCCGCTCAAGGGTGGCTTGGATCAGCGTCAGTTGAGCTTGAAAGGTCTCGCGCGAGCAAGAAATCCAGACATAGCCTTGGTCAGGCAGTTGCTGGGGCAACACCAGTCCGTCGTGGACCTGTGCGCCTGCAATGGTGAGGACCCGCATGCAGGGGCTTAGCTTTGGCGAATCAAGCGGGCCGCATCGCGGGCAAAGTAAGTCAGCACCCCGTCGGCACCGGCGCGTTTGAAAGCCAACAGGCTTTCCATCATCACTTGATCGTGGTCGAGCCAGCCGTTTTGGGCAGCCGCTTTTAGCATGGCGTATTCACCCGAAACTTGGTAGGCAAAGGTGGGCACTTTGAATTCGTCTTTCACGCGGCGCACGATGTCCAAATAAGGCATGCCGGGTTTGACCATCACCATGTCGGCGCCTTCGGCCAAGTCCATGGCCACTTCGCGCAGCGCTTCGTCGCTGTTGCCCGGGTCCATTTGGTAGACCTTTTTGTTGCTCTTGCCCAAATTGGCGGCCGAGCCCACGGCATCGCGAAACGGGCCATAAAACGCGCTGGCGTATTTGGCGCTGTAGGCCATGATGCGGGTGTGCACTTGTCCCCGCGCTTCAAGGGCTTGGCGTATGGCCCCAATGCGTCCGTCCATCATGTCGCTGGGGGCCACCATGTCCACGCCCGCCTCGGCTTGCGTCAGGGCTTGTTGCACCAACACCGCTGTGGTTGCGTCGTTCAAGATGTAGCCCGTCTCATCCAGCAAGCCGTCTTGGCCGTGGCTGGTGAAGGGGTCGAGGGCGACATCGGTCATGACGCCCAATTCGGGAAACCGTTTCTTCAGCTCACGCACCACGCGGGGCACCAGGCCATCGGGGTTCATGGCTTCTTTGCCGGTGGGGTCTTTCAGCGAGGCGTCAATGACCGGAAACAAGGCCATGACCGGAATGCCCAACTTCACGCAGTCCTCAGCCACGGGCAGCAACAAATCGAGCGACAGGCGTTCAACGCCGGGCATAGAGCCAACGGCTTGGCGCTGATTTTGTCCTTCCAGCACAAACACCGGATAGATCAGATCGTGGGGCGTGACTTGGTTTTCACGCACCAGGTTGCGGGTGAAGTCGTCACGGCGCAAGCGGCGTGGGCGGCTGGAGGGAAATGGGGCGACGGGGTTCATGTTGAAAATTGTGCCTCAAGTCTTGCTTGGACTCCAAGTCGCGCAGTTCCAGACCGGCCGTGGCGCCCAAGACTCAGTATTGGTAAAAACAACATAAATACGGAAATTAGCCTTGTTAATGATTTTGTTATTTGATAAATTTCAAAGCAGGCAGTTCTCTGCCTCCCGCTTTTCCTCCCTGAGCGGGGCCTGGACGCGGCAACGCAAAAAGGCTTACCACCCTCGGCCTTGGCCGAGGGTTTTTTTTGTCTGCACGCGCCACGGGCATCGGCCCGGTCATCTCTGACTACACTTGCGACATGCTCTGGATCAAAGCCCTTCACATCGTTTTCATTGCCAGCTGGTTTGCCGGCTTGTTTTATCTGCCGCGCATTTTTGTCAATTTGGCGATGGTCGAGCCCGACTCGGTGGCGGAGCGCGAACGCTTGCTGTTGATGGCGCGCAAGCTTTACCGATTCATGACGATATTGGCCGTTCCTGCTTTGGTCTTTGGTTTGTGGCTGTGGGGGGTTTATGGCATCGGACGGGGTCCGGGCCAGGGTTGGATGCACGCCAAATTGGCCATCGTGCTGGCCTTGCTGGGCTACCACCACAGCTGCGGGGTCATGCTTCGAAAATTCAGCCAAGGCCAGATGAAGCGCAGCCACATTTGGTTTCGCTGGTTCAACGAGGTGCCGGTCGTCTTGATGTTGGCGGCGGTGATTTTGGTGGTGGTTAAACCTTTTTAAGGGTCTGACGTGCGCACCTACCCCCCGCGCAAAACGCTGGCCTGGCCCTTGGTGTGGATTTACACCCTGCTGATTGTTTACGCGAGCCTCTATCCCTTTGAAAACTGGCGCGTTCAAGGCATAGCCCCTTGGGCCTTTTTGACCGCCCCGCTGCCGCAGTACTGGACGGGGTTTGACGTGTTGTCCAACGTGGTGGGTTATGCGCCCTTTGGCTTTTTGCTGGCTATGGCCTTGCACAGAACGCGGCGTCATTGGCCCGCCATCGTGTTGACCACGCTCATGGCGGCGCTGTTGTCTTTGATGCTCGAGTCCATGCAAATGTTCTTGCCCGTTCGCGTGCCCTCCAACGTCGACGCGGCGCTGAACACCTTGGGCGCCCTGGCCGGCGCCATCACCGCGCGGGCGCTGGAGTGGGTGGGTTTGCTCGACCGCTGGAGTCGTTTTCGCGATCGCTGGTTTGTGCACGACGCCAGCGGAGGCATGGCTTTGCTGGCCGTTTGGCCTTTGGCCTTGTTGTTTCCGGTGCCGGTGACATTTGGCTTGGGCCAAGTGCTCGAGCGGGTCGAGTTGGCCTTGGCGCATCTCTTGGAAGACTCGGCGATGCGGGAATGGCTGCCTTTGCGGGAGGTCGAGTTGCAGCCCCTCTTGCCCATCAGTGAAATATTGTGTGTGGCGATTGGCTTGCTCATGCCCTGTCTGCTGGCCTATGGGGTGCTGCGCGAATGGCGTCAGCGCGTGGTGGTGGCGATGCTGGTGGTGTGGGTGGGATTCTTGACCAGCGGCTTGTCGGCGGCGCTCACCTATGGCCCCTCACATGCTTGGGACTGGATCAGCGGCGAAGTCATGACGGGCTTGTTGCTCGCCGTGGTGGGCATGGCCGCTTTGTCTTTCAGTCCGGCACGGGTGTGTTGGGTGTTGGCCTTGGCTGCGCTGGTTTGGCAACTCAGCTTGCTCAACAACGCTTCGGCAGACGCTTATTTCGCCTTGACCTTGCAAACCTGGGAGCAAGGGCGTTTCATTCGTTTCCATGGCCTGATTCAGTGGTTGGGCTGGTTGTGGCCCTATGCCACTTTGCTGTACTTGGTGAATCGTTTGTCGTCTTCAGCGCAAAGCCCTGAGCCCTGAGCCCAGAGCTATGAGCCGTGGGACAGAGCCGGCCTAAAATTGGGACATGACCTCAGAAAACGCCCCAGCTTATTTCAAGCGCCACATCTTTTTCTGCCTCAATGAGCGCAGCAACAACGAAGCCTGCTGTGCCCAACACGGCGCGCAACAGGCCTTCGACCATTGCAAAAGTCGCGTCAAAGAACTGGGTTTGTCAGGCCCTGGGCAAGTGCGTGTCAACAAGGCCGGCTGCTTAGACCGTTGCTCGGCAGGCCCTGTGGCGGTGGTGTACCCCGAGGGCGTTTGGTATTCCTATGTGGACAAAGCCGATATCGATGAAATCGTCGAAAGCCACCTGAAAAATGGTCAAGTGGTGGCGCGGCTGGTCACCCCTGCTCATTTGGGGCGCTGATGAATGCCGCCACCCAAGCCGTGACACTGCCCGGCCCAGCCGGGCAGATTGAGGCCTTGTTGGACACGCCGGTGGATGGCCAGGCGCGAGGCACCGCGGTCATTGCCCACCCGCACCCGCTTTTCGGCGGCACCATGCAAAATAAAGTGGTGCAGACCTTGGCGCGGGCGTTTGTTCAGTGCGGTTGGCAAGCGGTGCGCTTTAATTTTCGTGGGGTCGGTGC
>JACCDJ010632668.1_pt1 | contig 26646 bp, 25 predicted proteins | sample 7444481 | NCBI WGS metagenome assembly JACCDJ01 (sample SAMN15323435, study PRJNA562643) | freshwater metagenome | isolation source: river surface water | place: USA:Blue River Watershed | collected 2017-08-15 | reverse complement strand
GAAACGCATACACGAAATTCAATTTTTCAGCTCTTCAAAAAATATGTTTTGGCGATATTATTCCGCTTTCTTGTCGCTGCATTCTCTGCATTTCATAACGCACACATCGATGAGTAATGCGATACTCATATAAACTCCCCAAAGTATAGGAATATACGTTCCGATATCATTGGTATCAATAGTACATTTGTCTTTTTCAGCAAAATGGATGACACTAATACGGTCTTTGTATTCGTATTTTTTGATATCCGATTGAGTGATAGCGGTGCAGGTGCCCACGCGCATCTGAACTTGCAGAATTTGCATATGAACACCATTAAGTTCAAAAGAGTCGACCTTAGCAATATATCCGTGTTGAGTGTTTTTTACTGTACCGATAATTGTAACGGTGAAAAGCATAAACAGCCCGGTTGCAGCCAGAATTACAAAAATCGTGTTACCGTCATGTTTCTGCTTCTGTTCGGTCATTTCGATGATTTGTATGAATCATATTCGTGAAATTCAATTTTTCAGCTCTTCAAAACTCGCTCGGATACTCGCCGGCGGGAATTCCGAGCTCATTTACGCTCCATTCTTCAACGATGATCTCGTGAGTGTATGGATTTTCACTGATTTTGCGGCGAATTGAGAGCGGGCATTTCTTGTCGAGAATCTCTTTTCGCGCGATTTTAATGGCGTCACTGAGGTTGCCGATGTCGGTGAAGGTGATCGGCTCTTTTCTGAGCTCGTTTTTGTTCGTGAGCTGCGCCGCTCTCTGCGCGATAACCTCTGTAAATTCATAAATACTCATATACGGAATGGTCATTCGCTGGCTTGGATGCATAATGATGATAGTCTCAGATATCGTGGGCTTGATTTTCTCGTCTCCCGCTTGTACTTTTACGACCTTTGAAAGGCGACTTGCCAGGATTTTCGCGTCTTCATCTTGCGGCGGCACCGGCGCCGGCTCTTCCTTGACGTCAAGGACGACCTTTTTCTTTGGCTTGCGACCCTTTTTTGTCGACATGTCTTCTGAACCTGGGTAGGTGTATATAATGTTAGTGTTATCTTCAAAAGTGAATTTCAAATTGTCTTTCAATGACCGCAGAAATGAGCAGTATTTCGTATGCAGGTACTGGTGCGATCTTCTCTGATGATGAAATTCTTGGGTTTTTCAATTGCACACCGCAAGAAGTCGGCCAAAAACTTGTGGATGAGCACAAAAAAGAACACAAAGAATCGCGCGAACTGTATGTTGTTGAGATCAAAGTGTCCAAAAATCACATTATGTATTTCATCGGAGATATGCGGCCGCTGGACGAAACCTTTTACGCTACACGATTAAACTGCGGCCGCCAGTTGAGAGGCATAATTCCGCGTATGCGAGACGAAGACGAGATGTTTGCGTTCAATACAGACTCGGTAAACTGTAAAATTATCTTCCACAATCAAGGCGACAATACGCAAACGCTCATCGAGGAGTTAGAAAATTTCGGCCAAAAAATCGATACAATGGACCTGAAACTAGTTGAAGAAAAGGACGGTAAGTTCCGATATCGCATAATTTACAAGGATAACCGCGACGGCGAGTATCAGATATATAAGTTCGTATCGAACGAAGAGATTTACTATACTCACGAGGGCACTGTGTCGGGTGGTTCGGAGACTGTTGTCTGTATGCTGACGAAGACATACGTCTACACAATTGCATGCGGCGACTTCCTACGTATGAAACGCACCGATATTCCCTCGCGCGGCCTGCCTTCGATTCGCCGCGACGGTACCCCTGGCACACATATTACGTTCGCATTTCAAGTTTATATGAAAAAACTGTTCGACGCAAATAGCCCCGCAGTTGAGCTTGTCGCGAAACTTGAAGATGTGTAACGCTCATTACATGTTTTCTGCCAATATCAATTAGGGGGTTTTAAAGGGGCGTAGCCCCCGCAAAGAACGTAGTTCTTTGGAAAAATTGATCTTTTCTGCTAATACCGATTAGGGGGTTTTAAAGGGGCGTAGCCCCCGCAAAGAACGTAGTTCTTTGGAAAAATTGATTTTTTGTTCAATGGATAACCAAATTCGAGATGTCGAACGGTCTCAACAGTGAGAATGCGGATGAAAAGCAGGTGAGCATCGTTTATCGCGAAAAAATGCCGCCGTACAAAGAGTTGCATATGCTCGCATACAAATCGATTAGGATTCTGATGGTGTGCACGATCATATTGTGTCTCGTTGGAATGTTGCATATCAATTTTCTTCTGGGAAATTCGGGTACGATCACAGAAGTTACTTCGATCAAGATCAACGATATGGATATGCAAATCGTAACTATTAAGCTGACGACCGCGAGAAATGATATTTGTCGCGCCGTTACGAGCACATCGACGCATAGCGTTGATCAATATGTCGTTGTCGAGTGGTCGCGCGAGAGCAGTACATGCAATATTGACTCAAGAATTATTGTGACACATACGAATATTCTCAATACCGGATGGATTGTGATGATCGTTATGCTGGCATGGGCCTCTGCGTGTGTTTACGATATCGATGCGGAGGAACTCATGAAGAAGCAATAACGCACAAAAAAATGCGTCATGACGTGCCCTCAAATTCCGGATCCTCATATGCATCGATTTTTTCTTTTGCAATTTCCAACAGCACACTCACAAGCTGCATCTCAACCTCCCTCGCCAGCTCTTCTATGGTGTTGCGTGCGGCCGAAATAGCGTCGTGAGGGTCCTTGCAAGTGTCGATCTCGGTGGTTGTTGCGCGTGAACTCATCGCATATACAAAGATATATCGCGAATATTCAATTTTTTAAGGCTAAAGGGACTGCGTCCCTTTAAAACCCTGCTTTTTTTTAAGAGCATACCGCCGCAAAGAGCTAAGCAAGTCAGGGCATACTGCCGCGAAAAGCTAAGAAAAAAATGAATTTTTCCCTTCTAAAACGACAATCCAACATGGCCGCGCCATATTGTGATGCGCGATCTTCGCAAAATCCCCAACTGATTCCTCGTGCTGTGCGCATTGCGCGCGAGAAAAAGGAGAAATTGCGGCAACTTCACGAGAAATATCTGCGCTGGAGCGCTATGCTCGATGATGCGGACCGTCTCGTGGATATGAGAAGACGTTCTGTCGACGTCTCTGAAATGCGGCAAAACCTTTCCGACATCGCCGCGATGCTGCAAGCCGCGATGAGCGGCATTGTTTCGCTGGCAAAACTTCTCGGTGAAGACGACGACAGCGAGATCCATCGGCAGCTCATTCGCAAGGGCAATCATGCGATCAAAAAAATCGATGAATATCTGCGTGCGACCTCGTCTGAGTAACGCGTATTTCTCAAAAAAAGAAGTGTTTATAGGTTTCTTTTTTGGCCTTACCTTCCGCGCGAGACATATCTTAGCGCCCACCATGAAAGGACTCTGATCATGGCGAGAGCTGTGTTTTGCGCTCTTGCAATGTTCCGCTGGGCCGACGCTTCTGCGCTCTTGCAATGTTCCGCTGGGCCGACGCTTCTGCGCTCTTGCAATGTTCCGCTGGGCCGCGGAACTTAAGTGCTATAGCGCAGAACGGCGGAACCGTCGCTGATCAGGAGGAAGTTAATGGCCGATGCAATAACAACCAGCAGACCGTTGTTACTTCCGTCGATGGTGCTCGAGACGTACGTGAGGTAGAACTCACGAGCGCGCGAAACGTTGATGTGGCCGCTGGGCTGGTACGTACCGGGGTAGAGGCAGAACGGCACGAAGAGCAGGCCGCTATCATCAGGAGTGCGGATGTTAGGGCCGCCATACTGGTACGGCAGGTAATCGTTGAAGAAGCCGCGAGGGAAATCGTTGTAGATCGGAATGCCGTGCGCCTTGATGATGATGCTGTCGATGTTCGGATCAGCACGGGGCGCGGTGACTTGCAGACCTTGACGGAAGATATACGCGGCCCAGGTAATCGTGGCGGCAGCTGCGGTAACCGTAGCGGCCGGAATCGGCGCAACAGTGACACCGGTAACGAGAGTATTGATGTTAGCGCCGGTGAGCACGGTGTAGAACGCACCGCCGATACGGATAGTATCGTTGGCGACAAGCGTCCGGAAAAGCAGACCGGTACCAGTCAGCGCGCCTGTACTGGTGGCGATACCGACAGTAGCGGTAGGGTCAGTGACCAGCAGCGTCTCCCTCATAATGTTCTGACCGGTGGTGTAGTAGTCGACGTCGGTGATCTTCGACCACTTGTCCCACTTGTCGAGGTTCTCCCACTTGAGTGCTTGGGAGCTTCCGAGCACGTAATCCTTGACCTTCATGCCAACAACGAGGAACTCGATCGGCCACTTCAGCTGGTTCAGCAGCAACTCATAGGTGTTGCTGGTCGCCGTGTACAGCTGAATGCGGTGCACGCGGATCAGACTGAAGCCGACGCGCTTGATGTAAATCTTGTGGACCTCGGGGTTCACGAAGATGTTGTTGATGTACAGCTCCATGGTAATGGTCACCGAGCCGAGCGTACCGTTGAAGTTCGAGAAGTCGCCGCTGCCGCGAGGATACATACCAACCAGCTCGTCCTGGGTCGCGAGCGTAAAGTTGATGTAGCGCTGACCGTACGGGATGGCAACGGAAGGAACGGCCAGACGGACATCGCGGTTGTACCAGAACAGCAGCGGAATGAACATCTCGAGTGTGCCGGTCTTCTGGCCGGTAATAGTCTGGAGACCGGTATACACCTGCGCGCCGACGCGGCTGGTAGGCGCCACAACGCCGCTGCCGGCCCAGTTGGGCTGCGTGATGTAGCCGTCCATGGGCAGCTCTTGGCCAACCGCCGCATAGTAGCCGCGCAGCTTGTCGACGGACACACGGAACTCGCGGTGGACGTTGTTGACGTACAGGTTGTACTCATCGAGAGGGTTGCCGTTGACCTCCTGCATGACGCGCTTCAACAGCCGCTCGCCGGGGAAGTTGCACCAACGCATACCAGGAGCATTCGAGTTGACGGTGGCGGTCGACGTCAGAGTGGGCTGCGTGATAGTCACGTGCGCGCACACATCGTGGAAGAAGTCGCCGAACTGAGGAATGCTGAATTGCAGATCCTGGCCGAGTGTAACGGGGCCGGTAGGCTTGACCTTGTTATATTCGAAGCCCATAGCAGCGAACGGCTTGAAGTGCGCATTGGTAAAGAGCACGTGGGTACGCTCGATATCGAGCAGCGTCGGCAGGTTCATAATATCATCGGGGGCACCGCCGTTCTTGGCGAGGTTCGCCTGGTTAATATCATACAGGCGTTGATGAAGAAAGTCCGTCGCCATAAGCATACGGTCCTGCTTACCATCGTTGGTAATGATGGTGAAGATACCTCCGGTGGCCATCTTGAAAGGGTACTAGTCGCGCTTACACGACTGCGTATATAGATTGAGGCAGGGTGTATTACCGACAGAAAAATAATATGCAAAAATTAAATTCGAGAGTTGCCTCGTTCAGTCGCGAAAACACGAACGGATTCGCATCTTAAGCTGAAAAACGCCGCCTAAAAAATCGGTATGAATTATTTTTTGCTCTAACGTTTTATCTTTCACTATACCCTAAAGGGGCTGCGTCCCTTTAATCCCCCCTAGTTCCTATACCCTGAAGGCTACGCTCCAAACAGCGTAGCATTTTGCGAAACCGCACGAGACGTCTTACGTTGCAAAAAAAGCATATAGTTAGAGAATCGCGACGATATGGCCTTACGACGACACCGCACTTTCAATACGACCGAAAATACCTGCCGCCTTATCATACACAACGTCTCTGTACAGCACCATCGCAAGAGCGCCGATACCCAGCAGGACTGTAAGCCACTTGCCGACGGATGTGTCAACGTACACACCGAGCAAAATGATAATAACAACAATCATCAGCACCATCACAATTGAGAACGCAAACGATGCCTTATCCTTCCACCAAGAGGTAATGCCGCCGCCCGTCGCCTTCGGCCCATCATTGACATCAACATCATCAACATCATCCACATCATCCACTGTAATAGTATCACCGTCACTCATCTTGACTCGAGGTAGTCTGCGCACTTGCGGCAGTATATATATGCGATGCCAAAAAACAATATTAAAAAATCGAAAATAATATCGTCACTCATTGCACCTGCTTCGTCAACATAGTGTTGTCAGGAAGCAGAATTCGATTTGAACCGTTCCACAAGCCGAGGCCGCCTTCGAGATCAAGCACATTCGCGGAAAGTGTACCGATGTATGTCTTTTTTGCACCTGCAATATGTACTTTTGCGTCTTCGTTTTTGCGAATAACATATTTTTCACCGCTAGAGTCATACCAGATGCCCCAAATCGACGGCGAAAAATACCGATGTAGCAGCCACAACACGATGACCACTAACAAAACTAGCACAGAGATTAGCACCGGACTAGGGTTTGCATTCTTGAAAATGCTATTTTGAATAGTCGCTGCGAACGACGCATTGGCGGCTTTTGCATCTTCAACGCGCTCGTTAAATTTTTCTTGTGCGGCGATACTACCTTGTGCATCCGCAAGGGCTTCATTCGGCGCGCTCATGATGAGGGTTCTGCGTATATGAATGCCGGCGAAAAAAAGATGGAAAAATAGATGAAATTAAAGCAAACCTACTCGTCATCGGACGACGATGTAGAATCACTGCCGATTTCCGGCGCCAACTTCGGCACGACCAATGTATTCTTCAGGATGCCAGCGGTATCTCCGTACGTTGTACTGTGGCGGCGGTTACTATGAACGATGCTGTGCCATTTGCACGACTTGAAGGCGCGAATACGCTTCGATGCCGCCGCAATATGATCGAGCATATCATTGCGGTTTCCATACTTCACGAAGTAGTATATCTTGTTATCGTACCGAAAGATCGCTTGTATCACTGCGATGCACCATTTGTTGTTGACAATCGCACTCTTACATTCGACAACTTCGCCCGCGGAGTAACGCGGCATCGACGCAAACGCGCGCTTTTTTTGAACTTCTTCGCGATAAATTCGCTGCAACTGCGCGATCTCGCCGTCTGAAAGCGTTGATTCGTCGTCCGGCGGCGACGCCGCGGCGCTGCTTTCTTCCTTGATTTCCGCAATACCAACGTTGTAATGAGGCGTCCCTGCGAAAATTTTCTCATAGCGCGGCCGCAGATAAATAGCATCGCGTTCAGATATCATGAATTCGATAAGGTTTTTGACCTGGATAATGCATGCGCGCAGCTGTCGACATGCGTTGTTTGCGTTAATTTCCGCGGAATAATGCTCGAGTAAGTCCAGAATAATCTGTATGTTTCGTGTAATGAACTTTGGTTTGATCAGACGGCGGATTGTTTCAATGAAAAATTTGGGTACAAACTCTTTTTTCCTATCCGCAACGAGCAACGGCGTCTCGACATCAAGATGCACCTCTGCGGAATTCATCGCGGTAGAACTCGCCATCACAACACAGCCACGATTTCAAATTTCGCGAAGAGTTGTGCTCTTCATAGAACCGCTCAACTTCTGAAGAAAAGATCCGGCTTCATAAAACCGCTCAACTTCTGAGGAAAAGGATCGGTTTTGGGAAACGCATTCGGCGCGGCCGCGTCGGCAGGTATTTTGATAAATCAATTTTTTCATTTAACTTTTCGTCTCGATATTATATATCGAACTTTAAGATGAGTCTTACGGGCGGCCCATTCACGCTCATCACTAACCAGGGCAAACTAGATGAGATCCTTTATCAGACTGATGCACTGAACCAAAATATCAAATATTGGAAGACAACAATTCTGCCGGAGCTCAAAAGAAAAAATCCGTCGCGTTCCAATGAAGACCTACTGGCGTCGCAAGCAGCTTTGCCGCCGCTGTGGGCGATCGAGAAGACGCATGTTCTCTTCGTAAACAACAGTTTCAAGCCGTTCGCGGCGGTCGCGTCAAACTATTCGAAGTCTATGTCGATCGAAGGTCTGCCTACATTTGGCACTTCATGCACATTTAAGTTGCCGCAATATGGTGAATTCACAAACGATTGTGTGTTGTACGTCAAGCTCACCGGGTTCCGCGCCGTAAATGCGCTCGACAAAGTGCGATATTGCGAGCTTCCTGGGCATCGACTAATGAAGAAAACCTCTATCAAAATCGGTCAAACACCGATCGACGAATACGGAACAGAGCGTTACAACGTCAACTATCAATTCAAGCTGCCGAGCCAAAAGCAGGCAGGATATCTGCGCGACATCGGACAAGAAATTCCCAAGACAGGTTACATTACGCCCGACCCCGCTGTCGATGAATATCGCGAATATCGCTTTTTCGGCGACGGCCCGCAGACGTTCAAGACGATTCAGCCGACGCTTGAGCTCTGGATTCCCATCTTGTTTTGGTTCAAAGATGTGCAGCATGGCCTTCCGAACTTCCTGATCGCGTCAAATCAGATCAATCTCGAAGTGCTTTTCGAGAATGTCGCGAACCTGATTGCGTACGCGGACTATGGCGGCGGCGGCGCATACACACCTCCGACAATCAGCGATTGCTGTGTTTATTGCAACAACCTGTACATGTCGCCGGAAATGCAAAAGATTATTCTCGCGAATTACAAGTATGATCTGATCCGCGTCAACCGCAGCCAGACGCAGCGCCTCACAAACTCCAGCGGCAACATCCATCTCAACCAGCTCAAGTGGCCCGTTGAGTGCATGTATGTCGGCTTCCGACCGTTTGCAAACTATTCAAATTCACAGACATGGTGGCGCAACTGTTTCTTAACACAAAAAAATGTAAAAGAAATGGTGGTTGATTCTGGCAACACACCGCAAGTCAACAGCGCAATTTACTACGCGGAGGAACAACCGACGAGCAGCGTGCAGTTGAAAGTCTTCGACTCGGTTCTGTTTCCCGAGTTGCCGCCGAACTTTTACAGCAGTTACATTCCGTACCAATATGGACAGATGTACGCAACGCCGAAAGATATGGGCTATCTCATGTTTAACTTCAACCGCTACCCCGGCCAAGATCAGCCCAGCGGCCATTTCAACACAAGCAGAGGCCGCGAATTGTACCTCGAGTATATTTCGAACATCGCGTCGGGCGCATATCTTATCTCGTCGTCGTCGCCCGTCGACCTGATTGTGATCGCCGACTGCATCAACATGTTGCAAATCGAGAGCGGCAACGTCATCCTCACGTTCAGCACTTAATTGCGTACGCCTTCTGCGCACACAACCAATCTTTTTTTGCAACACAAAAAATAGTCGATCCTCTGTGTATGCGTTGTTGCACTTAGTTCGCATGCATTGGCAGCGTTTCATATTGTGCGGTCGCATCTTTTGCAAATAAAATGGTAACAATGAAAAATCCTATCGCGCATAACAGCAAAAACAGTCTCGGCGCGAATATGCATTTCTTATCTGGCGCCACTCCGACAATCATATAGTCGAGATTCTTATTGTATAGGCCAAGACTTGTCATCACGCCGTAATCGCATTCCTGCCCTGCAAACCTTGCTTTGACATCAAATTTGCGCTGCATAAAGGCACCGCTGCAGTTCTCGATGCATGTTGTATTTTTGGTTATGCCTTCGTTCAAGCACGATGTAGCAACAATAAGTGCCGTTGTTGCCCCCAAAAGAAACAGTGGCGCGTATTTAAGCATGTCTATATGCTTATGTATATTCAGTTTTTTCGTTTAAACGTAAAGATTTTTTGAAGCCCCTTTAGACGTACATCGGAATTTCGTATTTCGATGTGCAGATATATTCAAAGTCCTTATATATCTGCCAAATTATGTGCAACAAGACAATTGTGTTGAAGACAAACACACCGATGATAACTTTTCGGGAATAATAGCAGCTGACATCACCGATGGCAGTACACACGCCTTTGTCGATGGATGTAACAACGAGACGCCCATTGACATATATCCATGGCTCCTTGAAGTCGAAGAAGATACATTGCTCGTAATTATCCGTCATAACATCCACATGCAATATACTTGTCTCCGGCACATGTTGCACATTTGCAATAGTCGCGTTTGATGGATATGACGCGCACTGAAAAATCAGCCAATATACATGTGCGGAAAAACATAACGCACAAACATACGCCACGACAATTATGCAGATTTTTGATGAGATCCGCATTGCGACTTACACAGATATACAATAATCATTTTTTTAAGAACCAAATATATAGGCCTTTCACATGAGCAGCCTAAGTTTCAAAGCGGGCGACTTCAAGCAGACGGATCGGCAGAAAAAAGATGTCGAAAAAATAGTCAACGGCATCATCTCCGACATCTACAGAATGCTCAAAGGCATGCCTGTCGACGACTACAAGACGACGTACACATACGGACTGCCGATTCTTTTTCAGATTCCGAATATGAGCCACGAGGTAAGCAAGCGTAAAGTTTATGCAAAATTGATTATGGAGCTGCTGCGACGAGACTTCGAGGTCGCGTTTGACGACTCCGAAAAGGATCGCGTCTCGATCGAGATCACAATTTACTCAAAGGAAGAGCTGCATGAACGCGACCAAGAAACGGCGATCATCGACCGATACCGCAAAAAGAAGCGCCCCACAATCGCATATACCGATAAAATTCCATCATAAATATATACATGCGCCCTCATTTCTTGTTAAAGATAAGAGCGCGTCATATGCGATGAGAGTTTATTGCGCATTAACGGTGAGTTGAGAAACTCTGTTTAATATAGAGCAGATACTCTTATAGAAATGGATGACACATATCTTGACGACCCTACAAATGTCACAGGTATTTCTGCTATTATTGCGGACGAGACGGATGATGCCGACTTCGATGCGCTCGAGCAGGAAATCATCAATGCGGGCGGCAGAGAGCCTCCTCCGGTGATGCAAGAAAGAGATTTTCTTGCGGAATACAAAAATAAGACAAAGGAATATTCGAGTTTCCTCTCGCGAAGAACCCCTGCGGAACCTCCGCGGAAGAGCGCGCACGAAAGCTCACATAGTCGGTATGCAGAAAGTATGCCGAGTTTCGCGGACGACGAGCCGTTTATGCGCTCGGAAGAGGAAGAACCGTCGTTCGATGACCATCCTTTTCCAAGTGTGCCGCGAAATACACGCGACCCTGCGGACGATATTCTGCGCGGCAGTGCTGAGAGCACGCGCAGCGGCGGCACAGATGCAAAGGTTTCCTTCTCTGATGAGCCTCAAGTCAAGACGTACGACCCGCGTCTCGACAGAATCACAAATGAAGAAATCAAAGCGCAGCAAATCCGCAGTGTGCTGTCGGAAGAAACAGACGACGATGACACGGAGCCGAACATTTTGAAGATGGAATACGAAGAGGATGAGCAGATTAAACTCGTTGAAAGCATAGATGAGTTGCGAAAAATTCTTGAAGACGACGGCGAAGACTTGAAGAACATTCCGAAAGTCGACCTGTCAACGAGTGTCGAGACAGCGCGGCGCGTCTTCAAACAGCTGCGCATTAAGCGCGATCGCATTGCCGGATGTCTGATTTTCGAAGAAAGTATTCTCGGCGTTGCATATGGACTTGAGCATCTCTTCGACGGAAAAAAAGAATGGTTCGGCACAAAAGTCGATCTTGTCGGGTGGCCGGAGACAATCAAGTCGAAGCTGCGAAGTATGCGGTTTGACACTTCTCGGTTTGTCAGCGGCGTGATGAGCGAATACTCGATTAGTCCTATTTGGCGTATCTTACTTACGATTGTGCCGAGCATGTTTTTCTATTCGCGCGATCGTCGCATCCGCTCAAGTAGTGCCGCGCCCGCGGACGCCGACTACAACACCGCTATGAACACCCTTGCGTAACTCAAAAAATAAGTAACATTGTGGATGCGCATATCTTTTTTTATGTTGCAGTTGCAGGCGTGGCTGCTTTCAGCTGCGCCGCTAATACTTGGTTTCCCGCCATAAGCGCCGTTGCCATGTCGCGCCACTGCTTCACTTGCGAGTGATAGCTCATTACGACGATCACAATGACCACAATCAATAGTATAAGCATGAATGTCGACATTTGCACCGGCGACGCGAGTATGTCCATGACGGACGATGGCGCAGATGTCGCGGTCGACGCCGGTGCGTCTGCCATCGAATCGACCTTTGTGTCGTTGCATTTTCCAGAAAACGACGCTTTGAGTGTCTCGAGTTCTTCGCGGAGCTTGAGCGCGTTGAGGTTATCTTCAGTGAATTTTTGCCGCGTGGTCATCGCGGGTTTCAACGGCAGATAGTTGCGCGCGATATTTTTTTGAGATTCAAAGTCAAGACGTTCCTGAATTAGCTCTTGATCACGCGCAAACGGCGACGAGAAGGGATCCATGTCGTCGCCAATAGGAACGGAAAATACACAAATGTATTTTCACTATATATAACACCATAACGAAACTATTTAAAATTTAGAGTGCACAATATCAGCCACAATGGATCAACTCTCGCAAACTCATAGCCGGCGCTACCTCAGCATCAAAGGCAGCCTCTGGCAGCTTGGTCTGCATGAAAACCAATTCCAAAAGCTCATTGAAAAAGAATCAAAAAAGTTCGATAAGTTTCCGACTTCTCTTGTTTCAATTGATGATTGGCCGCGAAGAACCAATCTGAAATGCTGGAATTGCAGTTTGCGAATCCTAAATTTGCCTTGGCCCATCCCCAAATCCATTGACACTTATTGTAACACAGACAACTTTTCAGCACCGAACAGTATTATCTTCACGAACAAGAGCACGATTCGCGACAAAAACAAGAATCTAATGATCAGCGTCGAGGGTATTGCGTGCTCATTTTGCTGTGCGACGACGTACATTCGGGAGCAGTCCGGCGACTATTCCGACAAACAGAACAAAGAGAAGATTCTGAACTATGTTTTCAAGCTCATCAAGAAGAAAAGCGTGCTTCACATTCCAACGGGGCCAACGAAAATCCAATTGTTGGAATACGGCGGCGACGACACCGAGGAGGAACTTCGTAAAAAGATTGAAAATATCGAATCAAATATGCAGGTGGTGTAGCTGAATTCTATGTTAAAGACAAAAAGATGACAGACGTAGATATGGCGAATAGTTCTGTGGAAACAGACGATACATCGAAACTTTTCGAAAAAACTATTATCGAGTTCGCGGCGAGCAGCGATGCGACTATTATCGGCGAACTTCATCCGCGACCAAAGAAACCGCGGCAGCGAAAGACCGCAAAGAAAGAAGAAAAAAAGGCAAAGACCGCAGAAGATTTTCCTTTCATAACATATCCTCAATATGGCAACATTAAGTTTTATCAAAACACGCCCGCACATATGCGAGAATATTACCAAAACCGCATCGCGTCTGCGAAGAAAATGGCCGGCGATCTTATCTTGACGCCGCTCAAAGCAACGACAATCACGGTCAGCGGCGCCTTCACAATCGTCGGCGAAACATTTCACTTCTTCGAGGAAAAGTTTATGCGCATACTTACAAGCCCTACCGGCAATATTATCTCGATCGGCAGCAATTTCGGCAAGATGATGAACCCTAATTATGTGCCGCCGGCACCGCAACAGAAGAGCACGCGCGGTAGGAAACCCAAGAAAAAGAGAGAAAGTAAGCGACGCAAGCATGGTCTCGGCAATGAATTTCAGACACAAATCACATTCGAAATCAAGAATGTCGCGATGGATCGTGTCTATAAGATTAAGCTTTTCCGCAACGGCCGCTTTCAAATTCCCGGAGGACAGAATCCGACACTCGAAGACTTTGTTCCGCCGCTGATTGAGCTGCGTGATTTTCTGCGGCCGACATTCGGAAGTAACCTCGAGGTGGATCATATCGCAGCTGTTATGCGCAACTACAAGTGCAAACTTATCGATCCGAAGATATACATCGATGTGATCGAGCTGCAAAAATGTATAAACGCAGAGAAAAATCCTGCCTCATACAAGCCATATCTCTGGGCGATGACGGCGTTTATGAAAGAAAGTCACATGACGCGGCTGATGGGCATGCTTGAAAATTTCAACATAATGCATATCGGCGTCAATAACTACAATGCGGACAAGTGTTTTTCGTCGATATTCACATTCAATCGGCAGTTTGAAAGCGGCAAAATTCAGGGAAAAAAACATACGACTGTCAAGGTTCTGAAGACGGGAAAGATCGATTTTGACGGCGCGAAGAGCACAGAGGAGGTTGAAGAGATCTATTACTGGCTGCAATATGTGCTCAAAAAATATCGGTCGCGCGTTCTCATCGACATTACAACGATCGTAAACGAAGAAGATCCCGACACCAGCGACTATGAAGGCGAAAGCATTTATGATCAAGATGTCGACGATATCCTTGCGCCGGACGATATGCCGCTGAAAAATGTCACCGCTGTCGAGTACGATCTCTGCGAGTATGTAAGGGCAGAGTTAGAAGAATTGGCGGAACTTGAGAAGGAGAACGCCGCCCAAGATTTAATCGACAAAGGGGCTGCGCCCCTTTAAAACCCCCTAATTTCTATTCACTAAAGGGGCTGCGCCCCTTTAAAACCCCCTAATTTCTATTCACTAAAGGGGCTGCGCCCCTTTAAAACCCCGCTCGAGACTTAATTAGATTATAAGTTAATTCAATCTCGAGCGGGAGATTAGATGATACGGTACTGCACAAGCAGGTCCGTCAAGAGATAAACGAAGGAAAGCGTCACTAGTTGGATAGCGGTGCCGCCCGATGTTACATAGTTTCCTTCGACAAAGTCGCTGTTTATGCGCTTGAGTATGCCCTCTTGAAAGATGTCGCTGAAGATAATGCATCCGATGATGAAAATGATGATGGCGACTTTCAAGTTTAGCCGCCCGAATATACTGAGGCCGCCTTGAATCAGGTCTGATTTTTTTGTGTCATCGTCGGCGTTGCTCTTATAAAAGCCGTCCAAGTCCGCCGAAGCATCGTCGATTGAGACCGCCATTGCGTATACATATCACGCTGGAAAAAAAGTTAATGTAAAACTCGCACCTCGCCTTCTTCTCATTCTGCTAATTCGATATAGATTGTCTCGTTTGGCCGCCGTTGAAACTTGAAAAACAGCACATATTTGTTCACGAACACCTCGTTGAACAACCATTTCTGCTTAAAATCATTTGCGATGTCATTCGCGAGGATCTCGATTATCGTCTGAAATTGCTCCTTCGGCACTATCAGTTTACCGCCGTCGCAATATCCCGCGGTCTCATCCGCGGAAGTTCTTTTGATGCTGCACGCCGACAGCATGTTTGAGAAGTTAATATCGCGAGGAATCTTCCCGACCGTGATAATGTCGCGCGACAACTCAACGAGTCTCTGCTGAATCGCCGGCACCGGCAGCTGACGCAAACGCTCAAATTCAACGTTGTCAAACTCAAAGCGGCCTTCATCGATGTCGGCAATTATCTTTTTCTTGTCATTATGTCGCGACGCACGAGAAAGTATAGACTTTAGTTTCTCCTTATCCTCGAACGATTCGACGCCGTTGATAAAGTTTCGCAGCGCTGTTGTGTCTTTGTTAAGTCGTGTTTTCGCCACGATCGCGAGTAGCTGCCGGCGCAGAGACACGTTTTTTTGCTTTTTGAACAGCGAGATAAACTGCAACAAGACAAGACGGTACAGATTGTACAAGTACAAGTCATGCTGAATCGTCGAAAATGTCTGCGGACTCCATCCAATCTTGTATTTGCTTTTAGTTTCGCGACTGTTTCTCGATACCTCGCTGAGCATTTTGTTGACGGCGAGTGGATTATGGAGCGTATGTTGCATGGGCGCGTTCACGAATTTAAGCGCGGCTGCCTCCTTGATCGGCCTAATATAATAGTACAAATCATTCGAAACAAAGCCAATCACGTTGGAGTTGTATACGAGCCACTGCTGCACCGAGATCGGGTGATATATCGTGATGTTCTCGAGGCCCTGTTCCGCTGAGACGGCCGCGACCCATTTGTTGAATTTCCGCATTACCCCTTGATACCGCGTGAAGTCGACAAGGTTTGCGGCCTCTAGCGGCGCAAAAACAAGTTCAATGTCGCCGTCGGGCGAATAGTACGAATTTTCGACAGGTAAAAACAGCGATTTTGTATCTGCTTTTGCGTCTGCTTTTGAAGAAAGCCCGTCTGCTTTTGAAGAAAGCCCGTCTGCTTTTGATGAAAGCCCGGGTGCTTTTGAAGAAAGCCCAATCGCATAACAATAGTTCTGTCGGTTGACGTAGTATTTTGTAATGCGATAGTCCGTTTGTGACGCTATGAATTTTTTGTATGTCGACAGATCGACCCTGCGGTTAACAGCGCCGCTACTGTTTTCGAGAGATTTTCGAATGATCGCATGGATGATCGCGATGATGCCGCTGATGTTCACGAAGAGGCGCGTCTCGATAATGCCTGTCTTCTTGTATAGTTCCGCGTTGACAAGGTAAATGGGATAGTAATTGTTGCGAAACGCGATCACGACAAGATTAAGATGCGTCTCCGGAAACATTTCGTCGACAGTCGTAAGGCCATTCGGCAGCGCCAGTTCGATGTGTTCCTTACTGCGGTCATTGAATACAATCGTATTGACACCGAAATAGTGATATGCGATCGACTTAAACACATCGTTCCAGTTGACGCTGATCGTCGTCGTAATGTCGCCGTCAATCGTCGCGACCGCACGCACAAGATCCGCCGCATCGTTGAAGTACAGCGGCATATTTCCGTCGAGAAGCATCGCGAATTTTTCAGGATTCGCGTTGATGCGCTGCTGTGTCTCCGCGAGAAATTCCTGCAGACTCATCTTCAGCGCGTGCATAATGCAGTAGATCAGGCCGACTTTCGACAGAGATTTCGTGTTTTGATCGATGCCCATGATGTAATAACCCTCGGATTTGAAGCATTCTGAGTCCATGCCGCCGGACGGCGAGTATGTGTCGAAGAACAGCGGCTCGAGTGTATTCTCGGGAAGTCGCGATAGACGACCCACTTCGATGGGCTTGCCATATGTTGCGATGTAATGATTGCCCTTCGTCAAGATAAGTTTTTCACCACTGTACACATGGTCAGTGAGGCACTTCTTGTGAATTTCTTGCTTTTTCTGATTGACGCGCTCGTTCATTTCGAGCTTTTTGCAGCAAGGAATACAAAAGCCGCTCGGATGCTGATTCGTGATGAACTTGATATGCGGGTATTTTGCATTCGGACAGCGATACCACACGGGCTCTTGCCGCGTAAAATTCCAATATTTGATCGTGTTCGTGCGCTGGCCGTCGGGAAGTTTCTTATATTCATTGTCCGTAAGCATCACAGGCTGGTATGGCTTCTGACAGATTTTTGAATAAACAATGGGGCTGCGATAGATTTTGAGGTTGTACAGCAGCGGATCGGACGACTTGAGGTTCTTGAGCAGCCGCTTGTTGCGCTGTCGCGAAATGTCTCCGTAGTCGACGCCGATGTTCTTTGTGTTTTCTTCGAACAAGTAAAACATGGCGAGCAGGTACATATGAAAGATTTCTGTTTCGACTTGGTTGCGGATGCCGCTGATTTCGACTTTGATGCGGTTAAGCATGTTCGTGACGACCATCGTTCGCGTGTTTTCGAATATGGTTTTCCACTTCTGGAACACGACAACATTGCTGAGGAACTCATAATAGTTGTTGGTTGTGATGCTTTTGTCGAGCCGCGACACATCAAATTTATGCATGCCTTTGTTGAAAAAGTATTCCGAGACCGCCTGCGCGCCTTCGTCCTCAGCGACGCCGACGTATGCCTTTGTCTCTTTTTCTGTGATAATGCCGGCGCGAACATAATCATGCAATATCGACTTCAGCACTTTGTAATGCGCGTCAGTAATGTCGGCGTTATAATGAAACGAGAAGCCTGTTTCAGTGAAGACAGAGTTGCTTTTTGAGATCTTCGGAATTTCAATGTTGTGATATTTGAGGTGCTTGTTATTGTTGATGAAGTCAATGATCGGATTTGCGAATTTCGCGACCACTTCGGTGATTGTCGCAAATGTCATATGCTGTTCCTCTCGCCATTTGCTGTGAATGACAAAATTGCCGTTCTTGAAAAAACTTATAAACATGTGCTCATTTGTGTCGAGGTTGAGCCGCATTTTGATCAGAATCGAATTTACCACCATTGCCTCTTTCGGTTCTTGCTCGCGATGATACGATTTATGCAGAATAATGTTCTGATATTTGTTGCCGATGGTGTTCTCGTTGTGCAATATCGATGCTTTGACATATGTCATGTAGTCGTCGAGGCGCAGCGAATCGAATAAGTCACGCAAATTCAGCAACAAGTCGACGTCTTGTCGGAAGTTGTCAACGGTAAGTTTCGTTTCTTTGATGCTGCTGAACAGCTTCTTGCCGAGCGCATTCTCGATTTTCTTGTCAGATGTGACGTGAAAGGCGCACTCTGTAATCTTGGCCTCATTGTCGAAGACCGATCGCACGCTGAGTTTTTCCGGTTTCAGCTTCGGATATAGCTCAGAGAGGCTGCTTTCGCTCGTAATATAATCGTGAAAAACCGACATCGTCATCATCGGAAAATACAAATTTATGAATCCATAATACACAATTTCCTCCATGTATTTGTCGTTGAGCAGCCGCTGCATCTTTGTGGCGTCGAACATATCGTTGAGATCAGCGACGTAGTAGTCGAGCACACCATGTTGTTCGTATAAAAACCTAAGAAGCGTGATCGTGTCGTATGCGCGCGTGGTAATAAAATCCTTGTTTCGATAAAAATACATGTTGACAGGCACCCCTTCGACATCTGTCAACGATGCCTTATCGCCGCCGAAGTACTTCACAAGTTCCTCGATGCTGCTGTGAATATGATGATTACTTACGGAAATCGTGTAAGATAGCGGGTGCAGCTTGCGATCATACGATGCCCAGAGGTGTTGTCGGTATATGGGAATCCCTGCGCTTAGGTAGATTTTGTATTTCAAATCAAGAATAGTGTCGAGCGGATACACGCCGCTGTATACAAATTTTAGTTTTGCATTTGCGGTCGCGATTGCCTCTTCCTCTTTTGTCATGTCAACGGCGTTCGCATTCGTGCTGATGTCGGCGATATCGTCGAGAGAAATTTCTGTCTCGAACGGCGTTATGTCAAAGTCATCATCGCCGCCAGTATTTTCCCTAATACCGGCGGTATTTTCCTTAATACCGCCGATCACTTTGATCTTTTTTCCCTGAAACTCAAAGAGTTTTCCGCCGGTCGCATAGGCAAGTACAGCACTGCCGCCGGTGGTTTCTTTGTTGTCGTCGGTGCTTTCTTTGTTGTCGTCGGTATTTTCTTTGTTGTCGTCGGTGGTTTCTTTGTTGTCGTCGGTGGTTTCTTTGTTGTCGTCGGTGGTTTCGCTGCCACCCAGCAGTGTCTCATCGACGTTACCGATTGTCGCATGCACAACTTCATCGATCGCCTCTTCAGAGAGGTCGTCGGTGTCGTCGTCGCCGCCGGTTATATTCTCATGGTCATAAAGGGTTTTCTTACTGTCGCCGCCGTGCACTAACTTTTTGGGCAGTTCGAAGCGACTTCGGATCTTCTTACCATAAAAATTTAGAATTGCAGGAGGCATCTTTGGCGCATTGCTGCCGGAATTGATCTTCTTTTCATATGAATCGAAAGCCGCACGAAGGCGATCATCGATGTTTCCCACGAAAATATACGTTCGCACGATGGCGTTTTTCTTCACATCGACGTAATGCACTCGTACGATATCGTGCGAGAAGTCATGCGAGAAACTCATCTCATATAAACATTACGTAAGTATATTATAGGGAACATTCATATATTGCAAAATAGTTTTTCGCAACGACATGGCCGCTGACACAAAAGCGCCCTTGGATGGAAAGGCATTCCTGCAGGCATTTTTTTCTAAGCTGAAAAATGAAGACTTCGAAGAAAAAGAAGTCGACCCCGAGACGGACGCGTTGACATATTGCGACAAATTTCTGAAGGCATTCATCGACGCATACACGGCTGAGATAAGGACGATTGTTCGAAATGCAAAAAACGACAAACGCACATTAACGGCCGCTGATCTGCCGACGAGATTCTCGTTTTACGTCGAATATATCATCCGGAATAAGTTCACCGACCCGTATGAGAGGGACATTTTGCGCGATTACATATGCAGCGAGATCACGTCGCACATTCTCAACCCGCCGGAAGACGACTTTGTCATCATCAACGCGCCTGTGCCAACGATCGAAAAGAAAAAAGACGCCGCTTCATCCCGCCGACCCGATGAGAAAGAACTCGAACAGCGCGTCAACAAGATGGCACTCGGCCATTTGTACAGCATTGTTTCGTCGAATGCAGATGATCAGCGGCGCATTCAACAGCTTATTATTCCGCGAAATGACTTCGCGCTCGACAAAGCGAAGTCGATGAAAATCCTGTCACTGTATATTCAGCGAAGTTTCATCACAAGAGAGAACACCGCTGATGCGGACAGCGGCAACAACGAAGTAGTGCAACAATGCAAGCAGATGTTTAAATCGAATCTCGAGACCGAAATAGAGCTGTCGATCCTTGCGCAGGAGCGGCCGCCGCTGCCACCGCCGATCAAAGACAAGGAGTTTGCGCGACGAAATGAGCTGCAGACACATTGGCGCATCGTCAAAAAGAGCTGCGATCTGATCTGTGAAAACAAACGTGCGCGCGAAAAAGTGTCGCAAGTCGACGTTGTCGACGGCGACATGATCAAATTGACGCCCGACAGCAAGATCACAACGACTGTTTTTCAGAATTACGAGGATATATTGCCGGGCGTCGAACACAGATGTCTATGGAATCAGCAACACCAAGAATGCAAAATTACCTTTCATCACAAAAATTATATGCAAGTGTCGCAGCAACTGGCGCATGAAAAGAAGAAATTCGCACTCGTATGCAGCGCTTCGTCGATGGTCGGCGGCGGAAATTCTGATCAAGGCATCGTCACGAACGAGACGGCGCTGTACCACACGAGCACTTACAACATCCCGATTAATCGCCTTTACTTCGTTTATCCGATCAAAAGTACGTTCGTGTTTCACATTCCGTATGTCTTTGTGTTCCGAAAAGTCCTTACGAACGGCTCCTATAATGTTTTCGAAGACCTCGCCGACAAATACAGCATGCCGGTGATCGTGTCGAATGTTGCTTTTCGCCCAAAAACATCGCTCGTCGATCAGTCAACAAGCGAATATGACCCCCGCCTACGCGAAAATTCGACGATGTTGGCGAGCCCCAATATGTACAAGAACCATGTCGAGGCGATGTTCAAGGCGTGCATCTTCTTCGGTTACACTGAAATCATTATTGATGACCACTGTCTCGATGCGTTTTGGTACCCGACGTACTACACGATTCAGTTGTTTTGCGATGTTATGCGAAAGTACACAACGTTCTTCGCGAAGATTCACATCGCGATTGAGGACAGAAGTATCCACGATGCCTTCATCGACTTCATGAAAAAATAAAATCACGATGAAAATTTCTTTGCCTATACATACCGCATTGATGACCGGGCGCGACTGCGCGCTAGTGTTTTTGATTATTCTAATCATATTTTTTCTCTATGAGAACCGCGACAAAATCGAGGGTATGTTCGCGCGGAAGCCCGTTTGCAATAGCATCGACGGCAGATGTTACGAGGTTATAGAGCAATTTGACGACAAAGAAAAGGCCTCCGAGTACCTCGCGGAGATCAACAAGTTCATCATTGAGTACTTGCGATATCTGCGTGGCAAGTATATTTGGCGCGGCGAGGGTACTCCGTATCGGCGGCGAATGGTGCAGCTGCTACTTCACAATTACAACGTCGACGCACTTCTCGAAAACAATCCAAAAGACGCCGTCAACACATCGTACGTCGAGGACAAAGGCCGCGTGTTTGCGGTTTGCTTGCGCGAGAAGACATCCGGGCACAATAAACTTCATAACTTTTCGCTGCTGCAATATGTCGTGCTGCACGAACTCGCGCATTTATCGATGGAAGACTATGGCCACGATGACACTTTTTGGACTAATTTCAAGCTGCTCCTGCAGGACGCAAATGACACCGGCACATATACGCCTGTCGATTATGCGCGAAATCCCGTCAATTACTGCCATCTCGACATCACATACAGTCCGTTTTTTGACGACACATACAAGGAACCTATTTAAAGATAAGGCGAGTGCTCCGTGTGGAGCTATTTTGCGCCGGTATCGATACCTTAAAAATTTGAAAGTATTTCTTCTATCATGAAAAATGTCAATCAAATGCTTCAAATACGCCGGTACAGAGAGAGTTTACTATTATAACGACCGAACTGGCAATGTTCTCGATGAAAAAGAAGTGTTGAGGCTCGACAAGACTAAGTTCGTTGTCTGCAGAGAGGTGCGGGCGCTTTGCAGGATCGCATTCAGAATTTCGGTACATTCGCAGGACAAAAATGTTATGATGTTCAGTTTGTGCTGCATTGTGCCTGAACCCGGATATGATTCATCGGATTTTGGCAGCGCAACTGAGCCTGCGTATCGAACTCATGTTGTGTTCGTGGGCGCGAATCTTGACTTGCGCACAAAAACATTTGATGTCGGCGATGTGGATCCCGCCATTATCATTCGCGAACTTCGAAAGTCCGATTTGATTTCGAAAATATTTGACGTTCTCGAGGACAATAAGCCGTTTCTCGTGATGCTCACTAACTGGTCGCAGCGCGCCATGCTGCTCGACATTTATCGGCACGGCGTCGCGATACTAGCGCCGGAATATGAAGAGTACAAAAAGAGAATGGTTTTGCTGACGCGATATCGCGCCGACAACATCGCCACATATGAGGAAAGCGTTGAGGCCGCATCGGCGGCGCTGTCAATTGCGTCGGCGGCCGAAGAAACAGAAAAGAAAATCGTGCCTTTGTATGGACCGCTGCAGCCGCTGGAAGAACCGCGACCGCGTTCACTCTCGCCGCTGACGCTTCCGCCGCCGCAAATGTCGCCGGCGGAAGCCCTTCCGGCTGCGGATGATTCGCCGCCGCGGCTACGTACTCCGCCGTCACCGCTCTCGCCGTTGGTTTATTCGCCTGTATTGTCGCCGCCGACACTCCCTTCATTTGAAGATCTTAAGACGCCGGCAGTAGAATCATTACCGCCCGCGGCAGCGGCGACGCCAGCGGCGACACCGCCGACACTGAGCGCAGAACAGCAACTTATGTTGAAAGCGTTCTTTGATTACGCGCAGCAGCACACCGCGGCTCAGCCGAAGAGACCTTCTTGGACTGAATAAGGCGCGGCGCTACAAAAAATAAAGGAACGTGGTCCCTTCAGGGAATAGAATTGGAGCAGGGTTTTAAAGGGGCGCAGCCCCTTTAGGGGATATCTTTTTTTGGAATTCAAACCGACTTAAGAAAAGTCTCGTCGACATCGACAAATCCATCGAGAACAGTGATGCCGTTGCCGTAAAAGTCATATATGAACGGATCCGACATGTTCTTCGCGAGCATAATGTCGGAAGCGACTATGTATTGCGGCGCGTCTTTGACGAGTTTCGTCTTGACAACAACAGGGATTCCGTTTGATGCGTTGACATATTTAGTCGCGCCACCGGTATTGTCGTATACGCATAGGTTAAACCGATAGCCCTCGTAGATGCACTTCTTTATTTTTTTGATTTCGTCAAGTGCCGATGTCATATCGCGCTGCATCAACTTAACGAGATTGAATGTTCCGGGGCGTGCATCAAGAGACGAATAGAACGGATCGAGGTTAGCGCTCAGCATATCTTCGATGATTTCGTCTCGCAGCGACACGGCTTGCAGAATGTTTGAGTATGAAAGCGAGTTTTCATCGCACCATTCCTCGATAAAGCCGAAGGGAATCTTCTTGCCTTTCTCGATGTATTTGACGATCTTATCGATGCGGCCGAGAAATTCGCTGTACACAAACAGCAAGTCGATGTTTTCGTCGCGGATTGCGTTGTGAAATGCGGCGACTTTTTCCTCGCCGACCATCAGCGGATCGCGCAACTTATATCGGCGGCGGTCCGCAATTACGCCGGAAGTCATCATCGCGATCAGCGTGATCAGGTCGAGCACCGACGCGCCCGTGTGATATCCCGCAAAAATCACGCGTATCTGCTCAAGCTTAAGTCGGCGAAATCTATTTGCATAGTATCCAAACATTGTCGGCGCCAATTTTCTATCGATGAAACCGAGACAATGTAGCCGCTCAAGCGCACACTTGATGCTGTCGGCGGATGGATATTGCGGCAAATCGATGAGATCGATCGCGACCTCATTCGTGTTTTTCAGCACATACCACTTTTGCGAGAACTCCAGAAACGTCGCGAAGTGTGTTGTGCCGCCGCTGGCGCCTGCGCCCGCACCCGCGTCTTTGACTATGTTTTCGTATTCTGACTTTGTGAGTTCTTCCAGCGATGACTCTGCGTCCGCGCAGATGATGCTGAGGAGCAGCGTCGAAATATCTTCGCGAATAATCTCGCTTTGGTTAAACGCTGGCAACTTTTCGAATGTTTTTTGAGAGTAGCACGCATAGAAGTTGCCGGGCGCTTTTCTACCGACACGTCCTCTGCGTTGAATGCTGTTTGCGCGCGAGACATTCCGCTCGATAAGGCCGCTCACACCATATACCGGACTAAACTGCACATCTTGCAGCCAGCCGCTGTCAATGCAATATCCAAGTGTATCGATAGTCAGACCTGTTTCCGCGCTGTTTGTCGCGCATACAACGCGGCGCGTCGGCGATGCCGTCGCAACAACGGCGCCATTTTCGTCGCGAATCTCGACTTCGACATTGTCAATCCGCGAAAACAAGTTCATATATTCGACGGATCCTTGCCGAATATGCTCTCCCATCAGCGGAATAGCCAAAATGTACGACGGCAAAGTGTCCTTTTTGTCGGCGCCGCCTTTCACCCAGAAGTCGGCGATGTTTTTTGACTCGAGTGCGGTCTGCGCATACTCTTTGCCTTTGCGAAAAATGTCGTAATTCATTCTGTCGATCATCTCGACGAGCTTGTTGATTTGTGCGCGGCCTTGAAGAAACACAAGAATGTCCGCGAACTTATTCTCGTCTCTTGCGCTCGGCGTCGTCGTGTGAATGCTCTGGATAGTGTAGCATGCGTACGCGAGGTAGTCATTGACATCGTATTTTGAGAAATGTTCTGTTATCGGGTAGCTGAATCCCGTCACTTGAATGTAGTTATTCTTTGGAACGCCGAAATATTTCATGAAAATTGCCGGCGCGATTGTGCCCGACATGAGAATGAGCAGCGGACATTTTGGTAGATGCCAGTTCTTTTCGAGGAACTTCTTGACGTAATACAGTGCTAAGTCTTGGTCAGCCGATCTTTCATGGGCTTCGTCGATGATGAAGAACGCGTATTTCGACATAATCTCTTCGTCGGTACTATTCTTGAGAATCTGCAGCAACACACCGACTGTCGCAAAAAGAATGCCTCGTATTGGGCGGTTTGAAAGTGTACCTGTTTGATATCCGATTTGCTTGCCGATTTTGATATCCGTGTTATAATGCGCGATCTGATAGGGAATGTCCATCGTTGTCAAGCGACGCGGCTGCGTGATCACGAGGGTTTTCTTGCTGTCTTTCAGAAATTTTCGATAAAGTGCCACTGGCACCACTGTCGATTTGCCGCTGCCCGTGGCGCTGTTCAGAATAACGACGCGGTGTCCCATTGACTTCGGCGCGATTTTTGGAGGCGCATTCGTCGCAGAGTATCTCGCCGCGATAAAGTCCGTAATATATTCGATGCTCGGTGCGTTCGTGATGCGCTTTTTCTCAATGTCCGTCATCCATCTTTGCTTAACGATCTGATCAGGCGTTAGTAGGGTGACCATGATCGTTATGAAAAAACGGTGTACCGTTATGAAAAAACGACACAGTCGTTTTTTACTTTCTATATACTGCACACTATATATATGGGATTTTAAAAACGACAAAGTCGTTTTTCAGAACATTGCAGTGTGTTATTCAAAACGACAAAGTCGTTTTCGCTATGCCCGTCAGTACGTACGCTGCGGTCGTAACATCGATATGTGTTTTGCTCGTCATGATCATATTGTACGTATATGTAATGCAGTATCGGCTGCTCAAATGTGAGTCGATTCAGTATCGCGACATCGTGCCGAACATACGCGACGGCGATCTGATATTGTTCAAAGCGTGCGACAATCTCAATGTGCTCGTTCACGGATCGTACTTCAGCCATATCGGTATGGTTGTGCACATAGATGGCGTGCCGCATATGTTTGAAGCAAACAATCCGACGGGTATGAATCTACTGCCGCATCACAATCCCGCGGGCATCTTTTTGACGCCGCTGTATGAACGCGTTTCGAAGTACCGCGGCTACTGCTATGTCCGACATCTCAACAAGAAACTTACCGATGAACACTTGGTTTTGCTTTTAAAGTTTATTCGTTTCGCCGTCGACAACATGTATTACGACAAAGCGGTTGTGCGGTCCGGCTTCGCATGTTTGTTCGGAAAGCCGTGTTCCAAAAAAACAAACTGCGGCCAGATTCTTTTTCTCGCATTGATCGCGATGGGGCTCTTACCATTTGAATATTACAGAAAGAGTATCTTGCATCACCTGATGTATATCTCGAATCTTCGACAGTTGCAGGACGGTTATGAGTATGGCGACATTATCCGCATTGTCGATCAGCCCTTTGCTCGCTAAAGCTGCGCTAATAGCGATAAAATGCCGGTGT
>JACCDJ010012752.1_pt1 | contig 26697 bp, 24 predicted proteins | sample 7444481 | NCBI WGS metagenome assembly JACCDJ01 (sample SAMN15323435, study PRJNA562643) | freshwater metagenome | isolation source: river surface water | place: USA:Blue River Watershed | collected 2017-08-15 | reverse complement strand
CAGCACGGTCTATTTCTGGTGGATGCGGTACCAATTGAAACACACGGTGGATCAATCAGATTTGTTTTTTCTAGAAAAAATCTTGGGCAGTCAAAAGAACTGATCAGGCTGATCCAAATAGAGAATTCCGTGGATTTAAGTGCTTCAGCGATTGCAACTTCAATTGAGAGTTTCATGAGTGAGTTATTCAAACTCAGGATTTTTCTGAAGGAGTTAGCCAGCAAAGGTGAAGTGTGTGTCGGTTTAGGAGCCTCTGGACGCGCCAATATGTTATTAAACTATTTGGGACTGGAGTCCAAAACGATACGGGAGGTTTATGACGAGTCTCCAGAGAGAATAGATAGAGAGATGGCTCTGACAGGAATACCTGTATTGCCTTTGTATTCTGCACGCACTGATCAAGTTGATTACGTGGTCGTTTTAGCGTGGAATATGTCTGAGGTACTGATTGAAAAGTGGCCTACAAAAACGAATAGATTTATCATACCTTTGCCAAAACTCGTAATTCTCTAGAATTCACTAGTAGTAGTGGACCGCTCCGTAAATACCTTTTTCGAATAAGGAGTCTAAGTTAGTTTTGTCGGATTCAGGCATCGAACCAATTGATGGACTTCTTCTGACCATTCTAAGCAAGATGATCCAATAAGATATTTTGGAAGAAGTTCCAATGAAATAAACTGCCGACATGCCACGGTACATGACTTCTAAAGTGCTTGCCGTATGACAATAGTTTACTGGATTCACTAAATGTGGAGCTAGCATAGCTTGTGCCTCAATCAAGGAATCGGACTTCAGCACTGCCTCTCCAGGAAACAAGGTATGAACGCGCGCGATTTCTTTTGCAAGCCTCTGTGGTGGAATTGGACCCTTTTCATCTAAGTGGAGCAAGTCACCCAATCTATAATGAATTGAGACTTTAGACTGAATGTCTGAATCAAACCCAGAATATTTGTCCAGATGCGAATCCAATAATTGAATGAAATCTGCAGAAATTTGCCGTTGTGAGTAATGACCACGAAACTGTCGAACCCATGGCTTGACCTTGGAGTAACTAGAATCGTCGTTGGCCTCTGCTAAAAAACCAATTCTTAGTATGAGTTCTTTGGCGAACCTCCGAAAAATGCTTCTTCTCGAAGAGAATTGAGTTAACGTACCCACAGGCTTGAAATCATCTTGGAATTCATAAGCTGGGGCAAAAGGCAAGCTCGAGATTTCTTGAGCTCTTCTCGTCACACCACTTGAATGCAGAACTAACACAAAACTTCTTCGTGGGAAACGCAATTGAAGGTCATATATCAGCGCAAGTGCGAAAAGTTGAGAACCTAGACCGCCCCAACAGTGAACCTCTACTCTTCTGCCTGTCCCTCGCAACATAGACCGAACTATATAGACTTAGGCACAATCAGAGGAATGTACAAGGGGTTGGTGTGGAAAAAAAGGATGTAATCTTTCTGAGTTTTTATAATCGCAATTACTCCAGGTCGGCTGTCCTCCTGAATGCTAAAGAATCAGAATATGATCGCTATTTCTATCAGATTAATACTGAAATACTGTCCCTCTTTTTCGATTTGTTAAGGATTAAGAGAATTCATCATCGTCAGATTAGGTGCGTGGTAGTTATGTCTCCATGCCATAAAATCGTACCGATAGTCCGCTTAATCTGCAGACGCCCAATCATCCTCGATGCGGGTTGGCCGCTAGCTGACGGGTTAAAATCCAGAAGGAAAAGTGTTAGTCGTAGACGTTGGCCTATTTTAATGGAAACGTTCAGAATTGTAATCATTGATTATTTAGCTTTTCACTTTTCAAACATGGTCTTACTGGAGACCAAATCCCAGCTGAATAGAGTGAAGCAGAACTATAAAGTTAGAGAGTCAAAACTTAGAGTTTCACTCACAGGGTTTAATGAATCAACAATGGGAAATCTTGAAGTGAAAAAATCTGATGTTGAATCACGGAACTACGATAAAAAAGATGCCGTTACCAAAGTTTTATTCCGGGGAAAGATTACCAATGAGTCCGGATTTCAAAACATCATCGAAGCAACCAAGCTGCTAGATGATTCGTTCGAATTGGTTTATGTGGTAGATCGCATGCCAAGTCCTTACAACCCTTCTCCGAGAGAAAAGTTTATAATTGGGTTTTCCGAATCCGAATTACCCTTGATCTACAATGAAATTGACATCTGCCTTGGGCAGATTTCTTCGCACCCAAGATTACAAATAACCATCCCACACAAAGCATTTGAAGCTGCCTATTTCGGAAAAGCTTACATCTCACCACGTTGCGATGGTATACGGGAGCTAGCTGACGAATCAGATGTGTACTACCTGAATGACATCACACCTCTTGCACTGAGTAATGCCATATTTGAGCTCGCCCGAGACAAATCAAGAATTGACGGGTACGGTCGAAGTTTTCAGCAAAGGTACTTGAATCTAGCGAGTCAACAATTTCTAGGAAACCAATTAGACAAATGGATTCTTGAGTTGACAGAAAAACCTGTCAAGAATTCCGATTCTCATAAACTAGATCAATAGCAATCCGCATTTTTAAGGGAGAAAAATGCTCCAGACGCGCCTGTCCAATTTTTTGAAGCAGTAATTTGTCAGTTGAACTTTGCAGCAGAAATTCCCCTATTTTTGAACTAAACTCATCGACACTCTTCGAGGATACTAGACCGGGATATGAATTTCCTAGGACCTCAGGAATAGCAGAGACATTGCTCGCCACAATTGGCAATTGACAATCAAGAGCTTCAAGTAGCACAAGGCCAAACCCTTCATATGTGCTAGTGAGTACAAAAACATCCATCAGCGATAAATAGTCTGACACTCGTTCCGTTCGTCCAACCCAGATCACTTTGTGATCTATTCCTAAACTTTTTGACAAATCTGACAGCTCTAGACGAAGCGGACCATCCCCAACAATAATGAGCCTCAGATCCAAAGCCTTATCAATTTTTGAAAATGCATGCAGAAGTGTTGGAATGTCTTTTTGCTTCGCAAGTCTGGCAACTGTACCTACAACCTTCACTTTCAACGGAATTCCCAGAAGCTCTCTTAAATCTTCAGTCCCTGGGACATTTTTATTTGCGGCGTACCCGTAGTAAATTACCCTTGGACTTCTGTATTTGGGAAACTCCTTGTGTTCTCGCATAAATTCTAGAACTGCATTTGATATTGCAATGACTTCATGGGCACGTCCGACGACTACGCGAGATAACAGTGAAGAGATAAAGTAGGGGGCAGAGGGGAAGAATTTCTCTGAATTGTGCCTTGTTACAATTAATCTTTGCTTTCTTTTTGCTAAACAAGCAATAATCTCAGCACGGGGTAAGTGAGCATGGACAACCAAATCTCTTTTCCCAAGGTAACGCCGAATTCGATGGACTTGCATTACCGGGGAAATATTTGAAAATTGGGGCAAAACTTCTACACCGATACCTTCAAATTCGGATTTCAATTCAGGTGCACCCTTTAGGTACAAGACACTGACCTGTCTGCCGGAGGCCCGCTGTTCCTTTACGAGGGTTAAGAGTTGATTTTCTGCGCCACCACGACAAATGGTTGTGATTAAGTGAATTACTGGCTTCACAGATCCAGCTGATCCCTGAAAAATACCATTGTTTTTTCAATACCAGTATTTAATTCGATAATTGGGGCCCACCCCAACGTGCTCTTGGCAAGATCTATATCAGGCTTTCTCTGTCTAGGGTCGTCATCAGGCAATCTCTCAAATACTATTTTTGAATTTGAGCCAGTAATCTCCACAACCTTCTTTGCTAATTCAAGCATCGAATACTCATCTGGGTTTCCCAAATTCATGGGCGTTTTCATTGGTTGTTCAAGGTTAAGGACATTGATTATCCCAGTGACTAAGTCCTCAACGTAACAGAAAGATCTCGTTTGAGAACCATCTCCATAGATTGTTAAATTCTCGCCACGCAGTGCTTGGACGATGAAGTTAGAAACGACACGTCCATCCCCAACAGCCATTCTTGGGCCGTAAGTATTAAAAATTCTGATTACACGGACATCCATGTCAAATTGTCGTCTGTAGTCAAAGCAAAGCGTTTCTGCAGCTCGTTTACCCTCGTCGTAGCAGGAACGAATTCCAATCGGATTGACATTGCCCCAGTAAGATTCTTTTTGGGGACTGACAGTTGGGTCCCCGTAGACCTCACTTGTTGAGGCTTGTACGACTTTGGCACCAGTCTCTTTTGCGAGATGCAGTAGGTTAATCATCCCCAAGAAGTTGGTCTCGATCGTCCGAACTGGGTCCAGTTGATATTGCTTTGGAGATGCTGGACAAGCAAAATTTAAAATTGCGTCAACTTCGAGCCGAATGGGATTTCTGACATCTCCTTCAATAAATGAAAAAGCTGGGTTATTGGCCAATCCTGACAGATTCGAAAGCGATCCAGTGGATAAGTCGTCAAATCCGATTACAGAGTGGCCACCGTTAATCAACTTCTCCGAGATGTGTGAACCTAGGAATCCGGCCGCACCCGTGAGCAGTACCTTCAAGAATTTTCCCCATTCTCACTTTGTGGTATCTAAAAATCATTTACTGGTTAGTATCGCAGATAATTTCTCAATCCAGTGTTCAGCCGAGTGAAAATCTTCCGCAATTTTGCCTCTGCGCCTTAACTCTTTGGCGATTTCCTCATCCGTGACAGCATGCATCGCAAAGAATTCCTGCGCTAGAGTCGGATCTTCGAGTTTACTCCAAGAGCCAAAAATCTTCGAATACTCTGAGTTTAAAGTAATGACAGGCATGCGGGTTAGTGTGGCTTCAATCAAGGTCTTGTCTAGCGAGCCCTTATAGGCGTGAATGAAGTAATCGTGTTCCCATAACGCATCACATAGATCACTTCTTTGCATACGAGGAACAAAATTGATGACACCCATACTAACTTCCGTTAAAAACCTAGTCCTCAATTCTTGAAAGTAATCAACGGATTCAGAATTTGCGGAGGAACCAACTAAAGTTAGAGAAGCCTGAGGAAAGCGCTGTTTAACTTCTAAGACAGCTTTGATTAGTAATTCGATGTTCTTTGAGCGATCCAATCGCCCAACATGGATAAAGCGAAAATTTTTAGCTTTAGTTTCGCTTCTTGGAGAAAATTGTTTAGGATCCACTGATTGACCAATGCAAGTGACTTTCCTTCCACTAATAGGGCATGAGCCGGGCGTAGATGTCACAATTCCATTCACGAAGCAAGAAGCAAAGGTTAAGTAGAAGGATTTATACGAGTGGGCGTACCAGAGAAAGTGACGTTTGCCGGCCAGTCTGGCTGCTGGACTAATCAATGCGGCTTGAAGATCTGCCATGTGCGAGAAAATTGTGTGATGTCTTCCAAAAAGTATCTCAGGAACGGCAGCCCAAATGAATCGCCCTAGACTGCGAAATTTTCGGTCAGGTATCCACTTGGTGTCAATAACGGATACATTTTCAGGAATCGAGAATGACCCTACCCGCCCCGTAATAACCTTAATGTGAGAGAAATGCTGTGATAGTAGTCTAACAACTTGACCTTGGTGGGATAAGTAGGGATCCGAATCATCCAATACATGATTCACCACTATCAAACTTGAGGCTAGTGACATGGATACATCTTAGATTGTAAAACTGCACTAAAGGTATATTCTTTCCAATTATGATGTTGAAAATTGTCAAATGAGGTACTTCGTCACTGGTGCCAGCGGATTTATTGGGGCACACCTGACTTCTCACTTGATTTCAGAAGGTCAGGAAGTCTTAGGTATAGATAATTTTAATTCGTACTATTCCACGGAACTAAAATTCTTAAGAAAAGATGATCTAAAAAATAGGTACTCCGTAGATTTGAAGAATATCGATATTTGTGACAAAAAGAGAATAACTGAGGAAATATCTAAATTTCAACCAGATTCGATTGTGCACCTGGCGGCACAACCCGGCATTAGGTTACCTCTCAATAAGAGTGATGACTATATTCGGAACAATATTATTGGATTCACCAACGTTATTGAAGCAGCTATTGCGCAGGAGGTTCCGAATTTTCTTTATGCATCTTCTTCAAGTGTTTATGGAAATAGCTCCAAGATTCCATTTGTGGAAAAGCAAGAGGGTTTAAAGCCCATAAGCTTGTATGGTGCCACAAAACTATGTAACGAAATATTAGCCTCAAATTATACCTTAAACAGCAATACACGTTCCCGAGGGATGAGATTCTTTACAGTTTACGGGCCCTATGGAAGGCCTGATATGGCATATTTCAGGTTAATTGCAAGTGCTTTGACAGGATCTAAATTTAGGCTATTTGGAGAAGGGAATGTCAAACGAGATTTTACTTATGTGGGGGATATCGTACAAATGATTGTTGCCCTAGATAAGGAATTGATGACTAGGCCGAAGGAATACGTCGATGTTGTGAATATTGGAGGAGGAGATCCCCACTCAATGATTGAATTGATTACCACAATTGAGCAAAAAACTGGACTAAAGGTAGCCTTACAGCTGGAAGAAAGAAATAGAGCCGATACAAAGTTTACTTGTGCGTCGACTGATCTGATTCAAGATTTGACTGGAGTAATTCCCAATACAAAGTTAGATGAAGGGATTGATCAGGTTTTAGCTTGGGCGATGTTGCCAAAAATTTCCAAAAACCTAATAAAGTGGAGCCAGTCGACTTATTGAGTTAACTTCACCATGTAGCAACCCATGCACCCATGTGCTCATCATCCCTGATTACTTGTTCAGAGCGCAGTTTCAAGGATAAAGCATGTGTCTTATTCCCCGAAATAATGTCCTTGACTATTTGGACCGCCTGATCAACAGTCTTATAGAGAAAAATTCCCGACGGAAAGTCTTCGCATGCTGAACGGGAGCCATTTGAATCGCGTGCAATTACCATCACGCCACTGAGAAGTGCCTCTCTCAGGGCTAGTCCGTAACCCTCTTCGGGTGCACAACTAAGGAGAATCTTTATTCTTGCATACTGATTCTTGAGATCTGGGCTACTTAATCTACCCAAGAACTTTACATCATCAATACATCCTGCTTTCGTCAGGACTTGAATCAGTTTCTTTTTCCCTGGACCATCACCAATAACAAAGATTGGAACCCGCACCTTCTGGCGGGATAACTCTGAAACTATTGAGGCAAAGAGCTCTAAACCTCTTTCATTGTGAATTCTTCCCACAAAACCTATTCCCTGTCGACGCGAAGAAGTATCATCGGAAATTTTTCGAAAATCAATTGGAATAGGAGCATGCACAAACCTCGCTTTGGTTTTAGTCGTCCCAAGTATTTCTTCAATTTGGAAGTTAGAGACGACCCTAATTAAGTCGGCTTCTCTGATACTTTTCTTAACTAGAAGAAATTTTATAATTTCTTTGGGACTTAGATTCTTTGGTTTAGCATAGATTTTTCCGTGCATTTGAATTTGCAACTTTGCATTTTTAAAAAAATATTTTTTAAGAAGGTAAGAAACTATAAAACCCTTCCATGGATCTCCAGCAATGATTGTCGAAGGTAAAGTATTTACTGAGCGAAAAAATCTTAAAACCCCACTCATAAGCGATAATAAACTTCTATTGGTATTGATGAATTCCAAATTAGGGAATTTTTCTCTGGGAAAATTATTAGCGTTGGTGTTCCTGATCAACACAATCAATTTAGCGTTTTTGTCCCCGCAAATTGAACGGAACTTCTTAGAATATTTGTCCAATCTTTCAAAAGTTTCCAGTGCTCCAGAATCACTTAGGAAAAGACCCGGGAATACTATGAGTGGCAAAGGCACCCCAAGTTCCTCATTCTGCATACAGGATGTCCTGGATTTGCCCAAAATTAATCTCTTGATTGAATCGTAACCTAACATCAAGAAGACCTGCCGCAACCATCTCATTTTTGTTTATGGAAGTTGAATATGAGTACTTAAGAGCTTCGGTAAGGGTGAACCCGATAGAAGGTCCAAATAGAATTCCGTCTCTCAGGTGTGTTATTACCTCAGATGATCCAGTTCCCTCTCTTGCAAGGCAAAGAATGCCGCTCGCTCTTGCTTCAAGCAGTACATGGGGCAATCCTTCGTACTCACTATTAAGCACAAATCTATTTGACATTTTGAGAACCTTAATTGCCTCGGATTGATTCAACTGCCCCAAGAATTTCACATCAGCACCCAGGCTGCCGGCCAATTTGACTAAATTGCCCATTTCAGGACCGTCCCCAATCACCGTTAATGAAAGGTTCAGCTCGTGAACACTTCTAATCAATTCATCTACACCTTTCCAAGGCGTTAATCTGCAAATAGTGAGTACATCAACTGAAGGAATTCCGGTAAAACTTTGAGAGAGATTGTTTACTCGAACTGAGTTGTAAACCAAATGCACTTTGTCCTGTTGCACTCCCCAAATCTTTGTAAGTTCACGCAAACCTTCAGAGGGAACAATTACCGCGCTTGCAGCCTTAATCGAAGCGGTGAACAACTTCCTTAAAACTTTATACTTGAAAGACAGTTTCTGATATTGAAAATCCAAGATATTTTTTTCCGTTATGCCGTTGTTTCTCGCTCGCTCCCAAACAATGTCACCCGGAAGTTTGTAAACCACTCGAGTTGATTTTCTAAGTCTGGCCAAGTACACCTCAAGAAATGCACCAACTACAAGAAAATTTTGTGTCTCTTTACTAATCCGCCTCAATTGCCTGATAAATTTCAAAACTCTTACGGGAGTGATTGAATTTCTTGAGATTCTAATTAATTTCACGTTATCTTTTTCGCTTACCTCAGTTTCCCCCTCTTTCGTTACGAGAACCTGAACCGAGGAACTCTTGGATGCTATGAATTCTTGAAATTCAAATGCAAATTTTGAAGGACCTCCGGAATCAGGAGGAAATATCCCACCTACAATGCAAGAAGAACGCTTCATGAATCAGAATTTACTACATCTTACTTAAGACTCAGTTCCTTATGAGTACAATAGAAGAATGTTTTCACACATAAGAGCCGCTTGGGGGAATTCAACCGTCGGTAGGTCTGTTGGCATACTAGATACAAGCGCACAAAGGAAAATTCTTGTTGTGGTGTTAATCCAGATTTTTTTTGGATTCTTGGATTTAGTGGGAGTGGCTCTCGTTGGAGTTCTAGGTGCACTGGCAATTACGGGAGTTGGTTCTCAAGGCCCTGGAAATCGGGTGCAATCAGTATTAAACATAATTGGAATCCAGGATGAAAACTTACAGGTACAAGCGACAGTAATTGGATTGTTAGCTGCAGGATTTCTCATCTCCAAGACGATGCTTTCAGTGTTTTTTGTCCGAAAAACAGTTTTCTTTTTGGCACGCAGGAGTGCTGCAATTTCTTCAATGCTCGTGGGAAAATTGCTATCTCGGTCTCTAATTCAATTACACGTAAAGTCAAGGCAAGAAACGTTGTATGCAGTCACAGCAGGAGTAGATGCAATTTCAATGGGCGTACTCAACACATTTGTCTTGCTCATAAGCGACTCCAGTCTAATTCTAATAATGCTTGTCGGGTTGTTTGTGGTTGATCCCGCTATAGCAGTCACCACCTTACTTATTTTTGGTACTATTGCAGTTTTGCTGTATCGACTACTTCAAGTACGAGCTTCGCTTCTAGGGGGCGAGCAAACAAGAATTTCAGTCGAAAGTAATGAAAAAATCCTCGAAGTACTTAATTCTTATCGAGAGATTGTCGTTAGAAATCGACGAAGCCACTATGCAGTCGAAATTGGGAGATTAAGAATGAGCCTTGCAAATGTAATTGCTGAGAGAACTTTTATGCCAAATATAAGTAAATATGTAATTGAAGTAGCTGTTGTGATCGGCTTACTTGTTATCGCCGCTCTACAATTCGCAACCAGCACGGCATCCCACGCTGTAGCTGTGCTATCAGTTTTTCTTGCTGCATCCACGAGAATTGCTCCAGCTGTCTTGAGACTTCAGCAAGGGGCGCTTGGAATCAAGGGGGCGCTTGGCACAGCGGGACCGACATTGAACCTGATTGAAGAATTAAAGCGAGTCCAGTCAGTTCAAGAAGTTTCGGACATTGTCGATACGGAACATCTTGGATTTGAAGCATCTATAGAAATGGACCAAGTATCCATCACTTATCCCGGCAGTAGTCTGCTGGCCGCAAATGGTATTAAATTTAAAGTGTCGCAGGGAAGCTTAGTAGCTATTGTAGGCCCTTCCGGTGCTGGGAAAACAACCTTGATTGATTTGCTTCTAGGGGTGCTGCAGCCAGACTCCGGGAAAGTCTACGTTTCAAACACAGATCCGATGTCTGCAGTAAGTTTATGGCCGGGTGCGATTGGATATGTGCCCCAAGATGTAATGATTTCAAATGGAACTATCCGGGAGAATGTAGCTTTGGGATACCCGGTTGCTTGTGCCACAGACGAGTTGATATGGGAAGCCTTAAAGATTGCCCATCTTGATGGGTTTGTAAGAAGCCTTCCTCAGCAATTAGAGTCTCGTGTAGGAGACCACGGCAACAGAATAAGCGGCGGCCAAAGACAGCGTCTTGGTATTGCGCGCGCCATGTTTACAAAGCCCCTTCTACTTGTTCTTGATGAGGCTACAAGTTCGCTGGACGGAGAAACAGAAGCGAGTATCTCAGAAGCAATTAAGCAAATGAGAGGAAACGTGACGATTGTGATGATTGCACACAGACTTTCTACGGTGAGAGATGCTGATTTGGTTGTCTATATGGATAAAGGAAAAATTCTAGGTCAGGGTACTTTTCAGGAAGTGAGAGATTGTATTCCTGATTTTGAACGTCAAGCACAACTCATGGGTCTTTGAAACCAATTCGTACATAATTGATAAGTGAAACTTCCACCTTATGAACTTGCAACTTAAGGTTGTTAGCTAATCTAAAATGAATTTCAATCATTACATTGGGCTCCCCGGGCTGACGAACTAAGCGTCCCTAATCTTCAAAGTAGATTTCGGAGATTCGTCCAGATCCAATACCACCCAACCCTTCCTTGATCTTAAGAAATTCACGGTTATTAGAAGAAAGTAAATCAAAATGAGGCTTTCTGGTTAACTCCACTAACTCTTTAAAGGCTTCGAGAATATCTTCGGATGAATTTGAATTCATCCGGAAACTGCAGTTAGACCCAACCTCTTCGCGAAAACCTAGTTCTGTCTCTACAACATTCAACCAATTAAGCTTTTTCCCTCCAGAATCTGTCCAAAATTTCGGAAGACTTATACTTGGAGCATGAGTCGAGTAGGTATTCTTCATGATTGCCACTCCATCTGCGCGAAGAGTTGGTACCCCAAGTGCGATTGCGTGAGCGGTCGGCCCTGAATCAGGGCCAATGAAGTAACTAGAAAAACCAATTGCGATATCTGTCAAAAAAGGCCGAATAACAGAATGGACTCTCAGGTCCAAAACTCCCACAGCATCAAAAGATGCTGAATTAGATCCGTAATCTCCAATCACGATTACAAAACCACCAAGCATGTTTACGTAATCAATCAACAAAAAATAGTTTTCAAAGGAATTGTTGCGCGAACTGTTCTTCCCTATTGTGTCACGAATTTGAAGACAAACAAACCAATCCACCCCAATTTTTCTGAATGGTTCACAGAGGATTTCAAAATCTAATAATTCATGTTCTTTGATCTCTGAAAGAAAAGCATCTCTAATTTTCGAGGTCGCGGATTCCTCAACTGAGTTGATTACAGCTTGCATATCTTCAAATCCGTGCTCAGAAGTTAGCATCAAAGTTTTTTCTGATAAACCAAAAAAGGCATCGTGATCGAAGATTGAATGTGTTGACTGCGAGTCAATAACCTGAATGTCGCACAAGGCACTGCGCAAGAGTGGCCGATCCACAATTTTTGTTAAGTTCGCAATTAGTTGAAATCTCCTTGGGGCAATTAAATTTAGGCTGGCAGCCTCCTTGGCGTAGGATGCAAGTGCTAAATGACCATAGTGACTCACGAAATCAGATTCCAATAAATTTGGAATACCACCAGGGCGCAGCCCGAGACTGGCTCTCGAATCCCGTAATAATCTCTGTCTCATCAAGACCGATTCCCTATAATATCCCTCCTTGGCAAGCTGGCTTGCTTTAGTCCACTCTTCTCGGTAACTAATGTGTCTAAATTTGTTAATCGAGCCCCGATAGTGTGTAGACAATTCATTTTCGGAAAGGATTTTTAGTTGCCCCAAGTTTGAATTAGCTAGAACTTTCAGTGATATTGAAAAAAGTTTTCTCAGCACCCGTAAATAGGGTAGAGGTGAGCACAAGAAATTCCTTATTCGCCTTAGGTTTCTCATTGATTAAACTCCGACATTAATTATGAAGTTTTCTGTAGACTCAAAGCTTCATAGTGCAGATTTCTAACAGTGGATTTAAGAATTAATACCCCTGTGACAAGACAGTCTAAATATATCAGGCATCGATACATTCTAAGAAAATCACGACGTACAATACAAATTAAGATACTGGCGGGTCTCAGGTCACAGAAGCTTACAAAACATGCGTTGGACATCCTTCAATAATCTTTCGTTTTCAAATTCTGGTTGAAGTTATCAATAAGATCTGGATCCATTATATAATTGGCGTTTCCAAACTTAACAATCGGAATTACTCTTGCTGCTTCCTGAATGAAGACTTCACAAATCAGGGGATTAGTTTCTCTTAGAACAAGTTCAATCTTTTCATCAATCTCAGAATCCATAGATATACTGTGATACTCAAATCCATTTGCCTCTGCGATTTTGGAGAATTTTGGAAAAATCAAGTCATCTTTAGAATTAGATGCAAAATAACTGCTGTTGAACCACTGGTCTTGAGTTTGCTTTATCATAGCATAGCCAGAGTTATTCAGAATGATGATCTTGATTGGGGCTGCAAGATTTGATAGCGAAGATAAATCACTAAGAGCCATCATGATGCTCCCATCTCCAACAAGGCAAAGATGGGTTTTATCGGGATTTGATAGCACACTCGCTATTGTTGCGGGGATGGACCAACCCATTGCTGTGTTATTAAAGTCATGAAAAATTCTTTGATTCAACTTGGTTTTCCAGACTTGCATAGTCCAAGCTACCGCACACCCAGTATCGATAACCAGGTTGCTGGAATTTGGTAAGGCATCTGATAGCTTCTCAATGAGTAAATATGGATTCACTCCTGGCCCCAGAAATACCCGGTTCTCGCGAGGAAGACTGGTTTTTAGCAATTCTAACTCTAACTTCCAAGCTTTTAACTTTTCAGAATCGAATTCAATCTCTTTGATAAGAGAATCAAAAACATCATTTTCAAAATCTATATTTGCAGGAACTGATATTGCTAGCCCCGAACCATTAAATTTCTGTATCTCCGAAATATCCACATCGAACATTATCTTCTTGGCTTTTGGGGCGAAAGAGGCCACTGGTGTTCCTGTAGCTTTGAGATCAAGTCTAGAGCCGATTGATATTATCAAGTCTGCATTTTGGAGAGCTAGGTTCACAAATCTCTCTCCGTGAGTCCCAAAAGTCCCTAGTAAAAAACTTGAATCGCCTGGCAACAAGTCTTTCGCACCCCAAGTGACAGCGGTTGGAATTCCTAACCTATAGAGCTGCTTTATCACCAAGTTGCGTTTTGAAGTTAGTTGAATTCCTGCACCGCACACTATTATAGGCCTTAGGGATTTTTTGAGATGGATTTTAATATCATCGAGCCAGATTACATCCAAAGCAGTTTTAGTTAAAGAAGACTGAGTACTCTTTTTTTTAGGAAGAAAAACTATGTCTTGGCGCTGAATATCGTCAGGAATATCAATAAGCACTGGCCCTTTTCTTCCGCTACGAGCTATATCAATCGCCTTCCGAAACTCGTATTCGAAGGACTCCGGATTCTCGATTGTTACCGCATACTTAGTAATTGGCTTTACAATGTCAACAATTGGGGTCTCTTGGAACCCAATTTGACGAACATTTTTCTCTCTCTTCATTCTTGTTGTGCTCACTTGCCCTGTTACGTAAACTACAGGGATTGAATCGAAGAAAGCTCCTGCTATTCCGGTCAATAGATTTGTAGCGCCAGGCCCACTTGTTACTATGCCAACACCTATTGAGTTTGAAATACGAGAGTATGCTTCCGCAGCCATTGCTACGCTTTGTTCGTGGTGGAGGCAAGTCAAAGAAAGTTTAGGGTGATCACTTACTGCCTTGAGCAAATGCAGGGAAGCACCACCTGATACTCCGAAGACCCTTGTCATCCCGTTTTCATCCAGGATTTCTGCAACTACTTCGGAAATCTTCACACAGACCTCCTGAGTTTAAAGCTATCCTTGTTGATAGTGAGCAAATCCACGAAAGTATGAGATTTCCACTCATCTCCCTGAAGGGCAATATTTCTCCCTGAAATGGCTTTATTTGAGCATTCCAAATACCAATCTATAAAAGCCAACAGGTCCTGAGGATCTCCAAAATCGTTGGCCTCTATTCTCCTCAAAGTTTCGGCGTAGGCTAAGCCAGCCCTCTCCCCCGCTTCAATAGTTTGTTGGTGTATGGCAGACTTCATCCAGCCCGTACCAAGAGAGAGAAATGTGTAAGTTGGATACTCTACAGCGAGCAACTCCATGGCCTTTATCAGGCTTACCTTCGCCAGTGTGTAGGAAGTAAAGTTTTGTGGTGCTGAATTTGTTCCGCTGCCCGCAAATGTCAGTATTTTCCGATTCTTGATTGGCAATTTTGAGGAATGCTCTAACAAAACTTTTAACAAGAACATTTGATTCACAAAATTTACTTCAAAACTGTCTCGCCATTCATCGAAATTAACTTCTGCCATTCGCCCAATTGGGCTGAGCCGACCGATAGCAACTACCACCAGCTCCCAGTCTATTGCGACCTCCACAAACGAAATGATTGCTTTTTCAATCGATTCGATATCAGTCGCATCAAGATAGAAGTTAGATTGTGTGATTTGTTCTTTTCTCCTAGAAGTTCCAAATACAGACCAACCTATATTTTTTAAATGAACCTCTATATTCTTGCCTAATTCACTATCGATTCCGACAATCAAAGCCTGCGACATGCCTTCATTCTAGTATGAAAACAAAGTACGTGGACATGTTCAGTGCTCCTTGCACCCAAATCCATACCCTACGCTCAATTAAGTAGGTTACAACTGTAGCCCAGAGAGACAAAAACGTGCACGTTTCGGAGGTCATCTACAAGACATTTATCAACCCAGCTCGTAGAAGCGTTCATATTGTAAGTTAAATCAATTCGAATTCTCTATCGTCACAAAGGGCCCACAGCCCCTCTCATTCTAATGATTTCGGTCCGAGGGACCGTGTCTTTATGGTTGATTCTAAAGAGGTGTATATCCTTAGGACACTCAAGATTAAGGAAAGTTGAATGACTTTTACTATTAACCTGGTCAACGAAATTGCTTGCAACTACTTCCAACATTCTCGAGAAACAAATTGGTGGACTAAGCAAAACGAAAAATACACTTTGATTTTTGATGCAGAGTTTGATGGCTCGCTAGCAAGTTTCAGTTTAGGCCTAGCTGGGGAAATATCCATTAGAGATATTGACTTCGGGAACATCAGTACGGCTCACTTATTTGGTCTTGATGAACTCATAATTTTTGCATGGTATGAAGTAAATGCTAAGAGATATACGAGAACCCTGGATCTTGGCGCAAACATAGGAGTTCACTCTATGCTTATGTCAAAATTTGGGTATGAAGTGACCGCCTATGAACCAGATCCACATCACGCCGAATTCTTTGAGCAGACGATGCGGGATAATCATATTCAAAGGTACGAACTTCGAAGAAAAGCAATCGGCACTAGTTTTGAAAAAGCCAGCTTTACACGAGTTCTTGGAAACACGACAGGCAGCCATTTATCTGGGGCAAAGAAGAACCCATATGGAGATCTGGAAATTTTTGACGTAGAGGTTGACTCGTTTAGGGAAATAATCTTAGAGGGTTTTGATTTTGTCAAGATGGACGTAGAAGGATTTGAGTTGGAATTGATCTCGTCCTTGAATTCTTCAGATTTCGACTCCATGGAAATCATGATCGAAATTGGATCCTCAGAAAATGCTTTTGGTATGTTTAATCAACTCAATCGCTTAGGAGTTAATGCGTTTTCCCAGAAGATAAATTGGGAAAAAGTGACAAAGCTAGACGATTTACCGACCTCACACAAGGAAGGAAGTCTTTTTCTGACCAATTCACCGCTGATGAATTGGAACCAGTAAGAATCCGATTATGAAAACCCTTGAAATAGATGCCCTAATGTCTTCCTACCTGATGGAACTTAAGAATGCACTTGAGGTTTTCCCATTTGAGCAAATTGCTAAATTGGGAAAAATTCTATTAAGCTTGTCAGATGCACAAACATTATATGTAGTTGGTAACGGGGGAAGTGCTACCACAGCCTCACATATGGCAACAGACCTGGGTGTTGGCTCATTGAGGAGAAGGAATCCAGTCCGATGCGTCTCACTTGTCGATAATTCTGGCGTCCTAACAGCAACAAGTAATGATTTAGATTTTAAATCAGTCTACAAACAGCAAGTTCGATTGCTGGGTAGATCCGGGGATGTGCTCATTTGTTTCTCTGCCTCTGGAAATTCAGTTAATTTGATAGATGCAGTCCTTACCGCAAAAGAAATGGGAGTATTTACTGTTGGTATAACCGGTTTTGACGGTGGAAAACTCAAAGAAATTTGCGATCTGAGTGTTCACACACCGACAAATATTGGAAGCTATGGTGTTGTTGAAGATCTTCATTCATCAGTGAGCCACGTGCTTACAGAAGTTGTTAGAAATTCATGAAACCTAGAATCGCGATTATAGGCAGCCACTCATTCTCAGGAAACGCGTATGGCGCTCATGTGCTCGAAGATGAGTCGTGTCTAACTATTAGTCGATCATCATTTTTGCAACCGGTTTTCGACGCTAATTCTCCAGGTAAATTTTCAGAGTCAAAGCTAGTTTGGAATCTAAATGAAGACCCCAATCCAGTGATTAGCGCTATTCAGGAGAACCAGATTTCTACTGTGATTAACTTCGCTGCGCAAAGTATGGTTGGACAGAGCTGGGATCACCCCGAGGACTGGTATCAAGCAAATATCGTGGGTTTCTCGGTGTTTATCAACCGCCTGAGGAATGAGACAGGTTTGAAGAGATTCATCCAGTTCACCACTCCAGAGGTGTATGGTTCGACTGAAGGCTGGATTAAAGAAAGTTATAATTTTAAGCCGAGCACCCCTTATGCAATTTCGCGCGCGGCAGGAGATTGGCATTTGAAGGTGCTGTATGAGAATTTCGGTTTTCCAGTTATTTTTACTCGTGCAGCAAATGTTTATGGAGAGCATCAACCTCTATATAGAATTGTTCCCAAAGTAATTTTATATGCCCTAACTGGCAGAAAGTTACAGCTTCAAGGTGAAGGAAAATCTACAAGATCTTTTATCCATATTTCTGATGTGAATACGGCTCTTGATCAAATCATTATGAATGGCGTTGTGGGCGAGACTTATCATATTTCTACTGAGCACTTAGTTTCGATTTACGAATTAGTAAGCCTGATAGCCCGTAAGTTGAATGTTGAAATTGACGATTTAATTGAAATGTCTCCAGATCGACCAGGAAAGGATTTCACTTACCAGTTGAATTCAGACCGGTTGAGAAAACTTGGTTGGGTGGACAACATAAGCTTAGATGAGGGCTTAGATCGTACAATTTCCTGGGTAACTAACAATTTTTCTGAACTTAGGGGAATGTCAACAGAATACGTTCATAGGAAGTAGTGAAATGAAGATTCTAGTAACAGGTGGTTGTGGGTATGTTGGATCTGTTTTAATCCCAAAATTGGCGTCTAGTGGCCATGAAATTACAGTTGTTGATGCACAGTGGTTTGGTAATTTTCTTCCAGACATGCCAAATGTAATTGTCCTAAAGAAACATTTCTCCGAAATTACATCTAGAGATCTACAAAGAGTTGAAACTGTAATCCATCTTGCGAATGTAGCTAATGACCCCAGTGTTGAACTCAATCCGATACTTTCCTGGGAAGTAAATGTACTACACACAAATATTTTTCTAAATTTGTGCAAGAAGAGTCCTGCTCTAAAGAGTTTTATTTACGCTAGTTCTGGAAGTGTGTATGGAGTGAAGAGCGAAGCGCAAGTAACAGAAGAACTAGACTTAGTACCGATATCAGCGTATAACAAAACAAAAATGTCGGCAGAAAGAGTTTGTCTGAGTTTCAAAGATGATTTTAAAATTTATTGCATTAGGCCTGCAACAGTTTGTGGGGTTTCTCCAAGAATGCGATTTGATGTTGTGGTCAATATGTTTGTGATGCATGCTTTTAAACATAAAAAAATCACGGTTTTTGGTGGAGATCAAATTAGACCAAATATTCACATCGACGACATGGCTATGGTGTATCAACACTTTTTAGAGAATCTTGATATTCCCTCTGGTTGCTACAACGCAGGGTTTGAGAACATTAGCGTTTTGAGCATTGCAGAGAAAGTAGCAACTAAGTTTGGTGTACAAGTAGAAATTAAGCCCTCAAATGACCCCCGATCGTATCGCCAAGATTCGAGTAAGTTAATTGCAACTGGTTACAAGCCGACTAAAACTGTTGATGATGCCATCCATGAAATCGCTATTGCGCTGGAGTCCGGATCGGTCCAGGATAATGATCGCTGGTATACGGTAAAATGGATGTCTACCAATAATATTGGAGATGCAAATTAATGGGGATCGAGATTGATTTGTTGGCCAAGTACCCAAAGGTAAAAAGAGATATAAACGCAAGGTTGGAAGCTAAAAGTGAAGATGCTCGAACTATTGGCCGGCAGTTCGGCTTTGAATACTTCGATGGTGATCGAAATCATGGCTATGGAGGATTTACCTATCAAGAGCGGTTCTGGAAGCCAGTTGTTCCAGATTTGATTTCCCACTATAGATTGACTCGAGAATCTCGAGTTCTCGATGTGGGATGTGCCAAAGGATTTCTTCTGCATGACCTGCAAGAAGCAGTTCCAGGAATCGAAATTCAAGGAATAGATATTTCGGAATACGCGATTGAAAACGCGATAGAGACTGTTCGTGGAAACCTCAAAGTTGGCGATGCTCGAAATCTTGAATTTGAAGACAATTCGATGGATTTGGTCATTTCAATCAATACAATTCACAATCTAAATCGGGATGATTGTGCCGTTGCTCTAGGAGAAATACAGAGGGTAAGTGGCGGCAAAGCCTTTATCACCGTGGATGCATACAGAAATGAAATTGAAAAAGAACGAATGGAGGCTTGGAATCTGACGGCCCTGACCATGATGTCAGTTGAAGAATGGAAAGTATTCTTTGCTGAAGTTGGCTATGACGGAGACTACTATTGGTTTATTCCATGAAACAGGTATTGAATAAAAGTCAGCTCTTTGTATCAGCATTAAGAATCCGACTGGTGGAATCACGAATTTCAGAGAAGTATTCAGAAGGCAACATGCGCTGTCCTGTTCACCTTTCAATCGGGCAAGAATTCCCAAGCGCGATTTTCCAGCAGATTGTTAAGCCTGGTGATAGTGCTGTTAGCACTCATCGTGCTCATGCACACTATTTAGCCATGGGAGGGAATCTCCCTAGGATGCTCGCTGAAATTTATGGGAAATCTACAGGTTGCTCAAAAGGCAGAGGTGGATCGATGCACTTGATTGATCTCGATAAGGGATTTCTTGGCTCATCCGCAATCGTCGGGAACAGTATCCCGGTTGGCGTGGGGGTTGGATATGCCAAGCAGCTGAACGAAGACAAAACTGTATGTTTTATATTTCTTGGAGATGGCGCCACAGAGGAGGGATCCTTTTTCGAATCTGCTAATTTTGCAGCCTTGCACAAATTACCAGTGGTATTCGTGATAGAGAATAACTTCTATTCTGTATACACTGGATTGGCTGCCCGCCAACCAGAGAATAGATCAATAACTAGACTTGCGTCGGCAATAGGTTTAAAGTGCGAATCGTCTGAAGATACTGATTATTTCGACACCTTTTCAAAATTTTTATCGCTGACAGAGTATGCGCGAGCGGGACATGGAGCAGCCCTAATTGAAATTAATACTTATCGTAAATTAGAGCATTGTGGGCCTAATGATGACGATCATCTGGGATATCGCCCCATCGATGAACTTACCAAATTCAAAGACGTCGACCTCATTAAGACTCTTGGAGAAACTCTGGGGCTATCAACTGTTGAGTTAGAAGCATTAGAACAAGATATACATTCTGAGATTGATTCAGCATTTGATTATGCAGAATCTTCTCCATTCCCCACATATGATGAGGCGATTGGTGGCGTCTATGCCCAATGATGCTGCCTCAGAAATCCTACGAGTGCTCGAAAAGAATCTTAGAGAAGACCCCAAATTCTTAATTGCCGGACTAGGAGTGACTGATCCCAAGGGAGTTTTCGGAACCACATTAGGTCTTGCTGAAAAATACGGTTATAAGAGAGTTCTTGAAACACCAACCTCTGAAAATGCGATGACTGGAGTAGGAGTCGGATTGGCGATTTCAGGATTTCGTCCATTAATGGTTCACCAGCGACTAGACTTTTTTCTTCTTGCGATGGATCAGCTTGTGAATAGTGCAGCCAAATGGCATTTCATGTTTGGAGGTCAAAATTCAGTTCCGTTGACGATTCGGTTGATTACCGGGAGAGGCTGGGGGCAGGGTCCAACTCATTCACAAAATCTTCATTCTTGGTTTGCTCACATCCCCGGATTGAAGGTCGTAATGCCTTCATTTGCCTCAGAAGTCGGAGCCTTGCTTCAAGCCTCGATTGATGATCCCAATCCAGTAATTTTTATTGAAGACCGTTGGATACACAACCAGCCAGTGGAAACTAGTGATGTACGCCTCAACCAACCTATCCGCCTCGGTGAAGCCCGAGTATGTAACTCCGGTCAAGATATCACGGTCGTTGCATCGGGCTATATGTCGATTGAGGCACTCAAAGCCATCAACTATGTACGTAGCAAGGGAATTTCTGCCGAACTAATTGATTTAAGAACAATCAAGCCACTAGATATGAGAACAATTCTCAGTTCAGTCCAGAAAACAAAGAATCTAGTTGTCGTTGATTCATCAAACGAAATTGCATCCTTTGGAAAAGAGATTATCGCAAATACCTTAATGGCAACTGATACTCAACTTTTGAATAAACCGAAATTAGTTTCGCTTCCAGATATTCCAGAACCTACCAGTCATAGCGTAATTGGGAAATACCGAGTGTCAGCATTAAAAATTGCTCAATCAATTTTCCACACCTTGTCCATTCCGACTCCAGAAGATTTGGTCGAACAACTTACTCCGTTAAAAGAAGACATTCCAGATTCAAATTTTACTGGCCCATTCTAGATGGAAATGAAAAAGCGAGCTCTTTTCTTAGATCGAGATGGAGTTATAAATAGAAACTACGGTTACGTTTTTGAGCAATCAAGATTTGAGTTCTATCGTGAAATTTTTGAAATATGTCGTATCAGTCAAGCAGCCGGTTTATCAATTATTATTGTCACGAACCAAAGTGGAATAGGACGTGGCTTCTTTTCTGAAGAGGAGTACCAAGAACTAACCAATTGGATGCTCTCAGAGTTCGAAAAACAAGAAATAAAGATAACCGCCGTAATCCACGCTGCCGAGAATCCAGATTCCACTTCAAATCCACTGCAAGATAGGCGAAAGCCCTCACCATCCATGATTCTCGAAGCTGCAGAGATTTTCGCTATTCAACTCTCTGACTCAATCATGATTGGTGATAACGAATCTGACATGATTGCAGCTGAACGTGCCGGAATTAACCACAGAGTATTAATAGGATCAGCATCAAGTAGTACCGTTGCATCTGAAATTGTGAATAACCATCATAAATGCCTTCAAATAGTTAGTGACATAATTATGAGAACCCGGGAGTGACGAGCAAGATGCCTATCCAGATTAAAGCAGCCATTCTTCGGCAAATTGGGTTTCCACTTTCGGTAGAAGATATCGAGTTTGGTTCCCTGGCACACGGACAAGTATTGGTGAAAATGTCTTTCTCCGGAATCTGCCGAAGTCAGTTAATGGAATGCGAAGGGAAGAGAGGTGAAGATAGATGGCTTCCTCATCTACTTGGGCACGAGGGTTATGGGGTTGTTGAAGCAATCGGAGATGGCGTTACAAAATGTAAACCTGGGGATCGAGTTGTACTGTCTTGGGTTAAAGGTCGTGGTATTGATGCGGAAAACGCAGTTTTCGTAGATTCAAATAACAAGAAAGTAAATTCAGGAAAAGTTGCAACTTTTTCTAACTTTTCAATTGCATCAGAAAATTGTGTCTACCTAGCACCGGTTGGATTCGATGAGAAATTCTTGGCCCTTTTCGGGTGCGCACTGCTTACTGGTGGCGGAATGGCAATTAGGTATGGCAATGCTGTTGAAGTCAGAAAAATTTGCGTTATTGGTTTTGGCGGAATTGGTTCAGCGGCGGCGCTTGTGCTCAAAGGGATGGGTAAATCAGAAGTTGACATAATTGAAAAATCTCCATACAAAAGAGAATTGGCAGTGAGTCTTGGATTCAAAAAGGTCTATTCAAATGTTTCTCAAGGATTAACTGACTATGACTTGGTGATTGAAGCCAGTGGATCAGTGGATTCAATTGAGAGTGGATTCTCCAGATTAAGTAAGAGTGGAACCTTGGTCTTTGCAAGCCATCCTGAAACAGGTTCGAAGATATCCCTAGACCCCCACGACTTGATCAAGGGTAAAAAGATTTTTGGCACTTGGGGTGGTGACGTAAACCCAGATACCGAAATGGAAATCATCGGAAAATTTTTAGTAGACTCAGGAGTAAAGCTCAACTTATTGCTTGGTGATATTTTTACAATTGACGAAGTTAATCAAGGTATGGCTTACTTGAAATCTGGAAAAGTTGGTCGCCCACTCCTGAAATTTAGAGAGGTTTGAAATGCAAGATAAGGCTCAACTAGTTTTGGTTTCAGGAAAATTTCGCGTTATCCATGCAGGCCATATGCGCTTGCTCCGAACCGCGACAGATTACGGCAATCACCTAGTGGTTGCACTTGATACCAGTGGGTTAACAATTGAGGAATCTCAATGGCGAGCGAATATATTAAGAAACATCGAATACGTTGGGACAGTGATTGAATTTGATGGTGACATACAAGAGATTTTAAGAGAGATACGTCCTCAGATTGTTATCAAGGGCCACGAATTTAGGAATGCTATTAATGTTGAAGCTAAAGTGCTTGCAGAATATGGTGGCAAGTTAGTTTTCACTTCAGGCGCAAACTATTACTCGGAGAGCGATTTGATTAGTAGTAGTGACTCCGAATTCCTGAACAAGCGCATTTTAATGCCTCAAGATTTCATGATTCGAAATAGAATTTCAACAAATCGCTTACTTTCGTTTGCTCAAGACTTTTCTAAACTTCGCGTTTGTGTTATCGGCGACCTAATAATTGATGAATACATCAATTGTCATCCACTTGGCATGTCACAGGAAGAACCAACTGTAGTAGTGACACCTGTTGACAAAAAAAGGTACTTCGGGGGAGCAGGAATTGTCGCAGCTCACTGTAAAGCTTTAGGGGCGAAGACTACTTTCATTACTGTAACTGGAGAAGATGAATCTTGCAGCTGGGCAAAAGAAAAGGCAAGTGAGTATGGACTGGAAAGTATTTACATAATTGACAATGCAAGACCGACTACTTTGAAGCAGAGGTATCGGAGTGGAACTCAGACACTTCTCAAGATTAGTCATCTGACTCAGGATTATCTGGATCCTCAAAAAGAAACTGAACTGATCGGGTCATTCTTAAAAATTGCCCAAGAATTAGATTTACTTATTCTCTCCGACTTTTCTTACGGAGTACTATCGCCGCAAATAGTTGAACAAATTTTGACAATCGCTTCTGAGTTTGGAATTTTCGTTAGCGCCGATAGCCAATCCTCTTCTCAAATAGGAAATTTAGGTAAGTTTAGAAAAATTGATTTGATTTCAGCTACAGAACGTGAAGCGAGATTAGAACTGAAGGACAGCACATCTGGGTTAGTAGTTGTCGCGGAAAGTCTACGTGCCCACTTGGAATCGTCAAACCTACTGCTAAAGATGGGGGGCGATGGTGTGCTCATCAGTGCCCAAGATGAATTAAGTCAGACGTTACCCACAGATGAGATCGCTGCAATTAACAGGAATCCAGTGGACACCTCAGGTGCGGGGGATTCAATGCTGGCCGGTGCAAGTTTGGCACTTGCCACTGGTGCTTCCATATATGAAGCCGCACTCTTTGGATCAGTATTAGCTGGAATTCAAGTTGGAAGGCTTGGTAATGTCCCAATTTCGCAAGAGGCCGTAGACGCGGCCTTGCAACTATGAAAGCACTACTTCTTGCTGCAGGATATGGGAAACGACTTGGTGAACTAACCAGAGAGACTCCAAAACCCCTGATTAGAGTGGGCGATGAGCCAATATTGGCATTTTGTCTTAATCAACTCCTAAGCGCAGGTATAACGGAAGTGATTGTTAACGCTCATTACCTTGCCCCCCAGATTGAGAGTTTTCTAGAGAACTTCAACACTTCTCTCGATGTTCACTATAGCTTTGAAGAGAATCTTTTAGGTACGGCAGGAACCCTCCGTAAGCACATAGATAGACTCTCAGATGATGATTTTGTAGTTATGCATTCAGATAATTACTTTTCTGACACATTGCAAAGATTTGTGGTAGATCACAAGAATCGAAAAAATGGTGTGTACGGAACAATGGCAACTTTTGAAAGCCAAAACCCCGAAGAGTGTGGGGTCGTGGTCTTGAATCCAGACAAGACTATTCGTGAGTTTCATGAAAAAGTCAAACATCCCCCAACAAATTTGGCAAATGGTGCAATCTATTTATTCACTCCAGAAGTCCGTACACCTTTACTCGCACTTACTCAAGAAGAAAACGACATAAGCAAGAATTTGATTCCAGTCATAATGAATGATTTGCGAACTTTTAAATTCGAAGGACTATTTGTTGATATAGGTACACCCGAAGGACTTAAACTTGCAAGTGATTACAAAGGCGAGTTCAAACGTTCCAACACGGATTGAGCGACATGGCGTCCAAATGGAATTGCGGCGGTCCAGCCAGGAGAAACTGCATTCAAGATATGTGTTGATTTCTCTGCATGTTCAATGACGAAGTCTTGAAGAAGTTCCCCATTTTTCACATTAATCAACTGTCCTCGAATCCCTGGAGGCTTAGGCTTCCAATCCTTAACAAGTTTTGCAACTGGAATTAGTTTTGATGCGGTGCCAACTAAATTTGAAGTTAGAAGTTTTGGCATTTCATACTTCATCATTCCGAGTAAGTCGTGCTTATTTCCTTTACCCAGGCTTAACAAATTGCGGGCGTAGTTAACTACTTCTTCAGCTTTGACTGGAGATCTAAATGTGTACTGGCTTTTTCCAATTATAGGCAATGCTGATGGTCCAATTTTTACTTTACCATCAAGAGTAAGTGTGAAATGTACACCAAGGAATGGGTTGATTGGATGCGGCACTGGGTACACGAGAGTTCTAATCGGAAGGCTAGATGTCGAAGTTTGCCTATAGAGTCCGAGAAAGGGCATTGTCCGAAAACTCGCTCCGATTTGCATTTGATTTGCGATGTCCAGAGCCCAGGCTCCAGCGGCATTTATAAAATAGTCAGCATTAATATTTAGATTATTGCTTTTCCATTGCCCATTTCTAAATTCGACCTGTGAATTTGAGAAGAATTGAATTCCTATATCCTCAAGCTCTTGGCGGATTACTGTGTTTACTAAAGTAGGGTTCGAAATGCTCGTATTTGGGGACCATAAGAAAGACCCATGCGTGACGGCCAATGGTTCAAATCTTGTTAGTTCTGAGCTAGGTAATCTTTCCAGCTGTACCCCATTTGCAAGTCCGCGATCAAGCAACGCCGTTATCCGATTATCTTCATCCTCACTCGTTGCAATAACTACTTTTCCAACCTTCATAAATGGGAGTGAATACTTGGAAATCAAAGTCTCCAGTGCATCTCGTCCATCTCGACAAAACTTTGCTTTTAGTGATTCTGGCGAGTAATAGAAACCGGCATGAAGCACACCAGAATTTCGTGCACTCGCATGCATACTAAAGCTTGACTCTTTCTCAAAGATTGCAATTGAGAGTGTGGGATCCAGTTCCTTAAGCCCACGCGCAATACCAAGCCCAATGGCTCCAGAACCTACTATTGCGATGTCCACTTTTCCCATCTCGTAATCCCACCATCAATTTCCTTAATAAATCCCCATGGACCCCTAGAATAATCTAAATGTCCGTTTTGTCCCCTTCCCACGACAAACTAAGATGGGATTCGTAGTAGGGGATAGAGGCAGCGACGGCTGGCTCTGCAGGACAAAACCGGTTAATGAAGGATCAATAAAGTGGCACTTAGCGTATGGACAGTTGCTGAACTGGGGGCTTTTTATACTGAGCACCGTTCAGAGCTACTCGCGCATGCCAATCGAGTATTGAAGGATTCAGCTAAGGCTGAAGAAATCACCCAAGACTCACTTATTAAGTTCATGCTTGCAGCTCCTGAGCTTGAATCTGAAGAGCACGCACTCTCTTATCTGCACCGCACCATCGAAAACCTCT
>JACCDJ010567621.1_pt1 | contig 26698 bp, 24 predicted proteins | sample 7444481 | NCBI WGS metagenome assembly JACCDJ01 (sample SAMN15323435, study PRJNA562643) | freshwater metagenome | isolation source: river surface water | place: USA:Blue River Watershed | collected 2017-08-15 | reverse complement strand
GAAGACATCGCTATCTTGACTGGTGGTCAAGTGATTGCTGAAGAAGTTGGTTTGACACTAGAAAAAGCAACTTTGCAAGATTTGGGTCAAGCTAAGCGCGTTGAAATCGGTAAAGAAAACACAACGATTATTGACGGTTCAGGTGACGCTAAGAACATTGAAGCTCGCGTTAAGCAAATCCGTGCACAAATCGAAGAAGCAACAAGCGACTACGATCGTGAAAAACTACAAGAGCGCGTTGCTAAGTTAGCAGGCGGTGTTGCAGTTCTGCGTGTGGGTGCTGCTACAGAAGTTGAAATGAAGGAAAAGAAAGCTCGCGTTGATGACGCATTGCACGCAACTCGTGCAGCGGTTGAAGAAGGTATTGTTCCTGGTGGTGGTGTTGCTTTAGTTCGTGCTAAGCAAGCAATCATTGGTCTTAAAGGTGACAACGCTGACCAAGACGCTGGTATTAGCATCGTGTTGCGCGCTATGGAAGAGCCACTACGTATCATCGTTTCAAACGCTGGCGACGAAGCAAGTGTTGTTGTTAACAACGTAGCTGCTGGTAAAGCAAACTACGGTTATAACGCAGCATCTGGTGAGTATGGCGATATGGTTGAAATGGGTGTTATCGATCCAGCTAAAGTAACTAAAACTGCATTGATTAATGCGGCTTCTGTTGCTGGTTTGTTGTTAACAACTGACTGTGCTGTTGTTGATACACCAAAAGACGACGCTCCTGCTGGTATGCCTGATATGGGCGGCATGGGTGGAATGGGTGGTATGGGCGGTATGATGTAATTGAGCCCCGCTCATTGAAAAGGCGCCGCATGCGGCGCCTTTTTTTATGCCAACTTAATAGAAGCAAAGAAATAAGCTAACTTAATGCAAATCAATATGTTTGTGTTTTTGTTTGCGGCTAGCGAGCTTTTTCTTTTTACTTGCAACAACTTGAGTTAATTTTTTGGAACCGTAAGAGCTAGGGACAATGCCTGCCTTCAGCAATGCTTGTCGTTTGATTTGTGCCAGTGATAAGCGTTTTTTAATATTCATGATTCATCATACATAAAATTGAGAGAATAAAAAACCGCCCGAAGGCGGTTCTTTATAAAGCTATTGAGGTTTACTCAACTGCTTTGACCATATCTTCAATGACCTTCTTCGCATCACCGAAGACCATCATGGTCTTGTCCATGTAGAACAACTCATTATCTAAACCAGCATAACCAGAAGCCATTGAACGTTTATTCACGATCACTGTCTTAGCTTTATAGGCTTCTAGAATTGGCATGCCGAAGATTGGGCTACCAGGCGTTCTTGCTGCAGGGTTGACCACGTCGTTAGCGCCTAAGATCAAAACAACGTCGGCTTGACCAAACTCGCTATTGATATCTTCCATTTCAAATACTTGATCGTATGGAACTTCCGCTTCAGCTAAAAGAACGTTCATGTGACCTGGCATACGACCCGCTACTGGGTGAATCGCATATTTAACAGTTACACCAGCATGAGTAAGTTTTTCAGTTAACTCTTTTAGAGCATGCTGAGCGCGAGCAACAGCTAAACCATAACCTGGAACAATGATGACTGTCTCAGCATTAGTCATTAAGAACGCTGCGTCATCAGCAGAACCTGATTTCACATTACGCTGCTCTTGTGAGCCAGCTGCTGCAGCACCACCTGCATCACCACCGAAACCACCAAGGATCACGTTAAAGAATGAGCGATTCATCGCCTTACACATAATGTAAGACAAAATCGCACCTGATGAGCCTACTAATGAACCGGCCACAATCAACATAGAGTTATTCAATGAGAAGCCGATGCCAGCAGCAGCCCAGCCTGAGTATGAGTTCAACATTGATACAACCACAGGCATGTCCGCACCACCAATTGGGATGATGATCAATACACCAAGGATGAATGCCACTACTGTCATAACCACAAAGTAGTTCCATGCTGGTTCGGCACCTGGGGCGATCGCAAACATCACGCCACTACCGACCATCACAATTGCTAAGGCAAGGTTTAATAAGTGTTGTCCAGGGAAGGTAACTGGCGCGCCTTGGAATAAGCGGAACTTGTATTTGCCAGATAACTTACCGAAAGCAATTACTGATCCAGAGAATGTAATCGCGCCAACAAATGTACCGATGAATAACTCTAAGCGGTTACCAAATGGAATCGGTTCACCAACTGCAGCGATACCAAATGCATGAGGCTCAGCAACAGCAGCTACAGCAATACATACAGCTGCTAAACCAATCATGCTGTGCATGAAGGCTACTAGCTCTGGCATCTTTGTCATTTCTACGCGTTTGGCCATGATCGCGCCAGCACCACCACCAATCACTAAACCACCTAAGACATAAGTCATGCCAGTGATTGCTGATTGTTGAGCTAGCATCATCACAAGACCTACCGTTGTAGCGATAGCAATGGCCATACCCGCCATACCAAAGGCATTACCTTTAATAGAAGTGGTTGGGTGTGATAAGCCTTTTAGAGCTTGAATGAAGCAAATAGAAGCTACTAAATAGAGAAGCGTAACGAGATTTAAGCTCATGCTGTTTCTCCTTTAGATTTTTTCTCTTTCTTCTTAAACATTTCTAGCATGCGTCTTGTTACCAAGAAGCCACCAAAAACGTTGACAGCAGCCAAAGCTACAGCAATAGTGCCCATAGATTTGCCGAGCGTACCTTCTGTCAGAGCAGCCGCCAACATGGCACCCACAATGATGATGGCAGAAATAGCATTGGTCACAGCCATCAGTGGCGTATGAAGTGCTGGAGTGACGTTCCAAACCACGTGGTAACCCACGTAGATAGCTAGAACGAAAATAATGAGGTTATAGATAGTTGGGCTAATAGCGTCCATGATTTTCCTTTATGACCTTAAGCGTTCTGACGAATAACTTGACCGCTCTGACACATCAAGCAGGCAGTTACGATATCGTCATCAGTCGGAATGGCTAATTGAGCTTCTTTGTTAATGATTAATTTCATGAAGTCCATTAGGTTTCGAGCATAAAGAGCAGATGCATCTGCTGCAACCATGCTGGCTAGGTTGGTGTAACCGATTAATTTCACACCGTGCTTAACAACAACTTTATCGGCCTCAGTGAGTGGGCAATTACCAGCACCGTTTTCACCTTTGCCGGCAGCTAAGTCAATCACTACAGAACCTGGTTTCATTTGCTGAACAGTTTCTGTGTGTAAAAGAGTTGGCGCTTTACGACCTGGGATCAAAGCTGTTGCAATCACGATATCTGCTTGCTTAGCTCTTTCAGCCACTAGAGCAGCTTGGCGTTGCATCCAAGAAGCAGGCATTGGTCGCGCATAACCACCAACACCTTGAGCAATTTCACGCTCTTCATCTGTCTCGTAAGGAACATCAACAAATTTAGCGCCTAAAGATTCAATCTGTTCTTTCGCTGCAGGACGAACATCAGATGCTTCAATCACTGCGCCAAGACGCTTTGCTGTAGCAATCGCTTGCAAGCCTGCAACACCAGCACCCAGAATCAATACGCGAGCTGCTTTAACCGTGCCCGCTGCTGTCATTAACATTGGCATAAAGCGCTGATATTCATTAGCGGCAACCATCACGGCTTTGTAGCCTGCAATGTTAGCTTGTGATGACAACACATCTAAACTTTGCGCACGCGTTGTACGTGGAGCTGCTTCAAGTGCAAAGGCTGTGATGCCTTTTGCTGCCATCGCCGCATTATTAGCGTTATCAAATGGATCAAGCATGCCAAGTAAAACGGCATTACTTTGCATTTGCCCTAATTCAGTTGCGTTAGGAGCTCTCACTTTAAGAACTAAATCTGCACCAAGTGCATCACTTGCTGATCCAATCGAAGCACCGACAGCTTCATAAGCTGAATCAGGTTGACTACTATTGATGCCTGCACCACTTTGAACGATCACTGTGTGACCTTGACCAATGAATTTCTTCACAGTTTCAGGTGTTGCAGCAACGCGCGTTTCGTTGGCTTGAGTCTCTAAGGGCACGCCAATGCGCATGGGTTTCTCCCTGTTATTTTATAAAGGATTAAGATTACTATAATTTGGATGATTTTCTAAGTCCTATTTACCCCTTATTCATAAAAATATAGCTGAATAACCCCTTATTTACATTCTTGATTTAATTGGGTTATTTGATAAAAAATACACTTATGGCAATTCCACTAATTGACACCAGCTTTTTGCAATCAGCGCCTGTTTTGCCTCCAGCAACGGTGGTGATTGGTATGTCAGGCGGTGTTGATTCTTCTGTAGCCGCTTGGATCCTTAAGCAGCAAGGCTATAAGGTCATTGGTTTGTTTATGAAGAACTGGGAAGATGATGACAATAGTGAGTATTGTTCATCCCGCCAGGATTGGTTGGATGTCGTTTCGGTGGCAGATTTGATTGGAATTGATGTTGAGGCGGTTAACTTTGCCCACGAATACAAAGATCGCGTATTTGCTGAGTTTTTAAGAGAGTATTCAGCAGGCCGGACCCCTAACCCCGATGTTTTGTGCAATGCGGAAATTAAATTTAAAGCATTTTTAGATCATGCCATGAGTTTGGGTGCTGAGGCCATTGCTACTGGGCACTACGCGCAAACTTCTCGAATCAATGACGAGGTACATCTTTTAAAAGCGATCGATGACACCAAAGATCAAAGTTATTTTCTGTATCGATTAAGTCAAAAACAGTTGAAGCATGTCATTTTTCCTTTGGGTGGAATCAGAAAAACTTTGGTCAGAGAGATTGCTCAAAGTATTGGCTTACCTAACGCAGCCAAAAAAGATTCAACTGGCATTTGTTTTATTGGGGAGAGGCCGTTTAGAGACTTCTTAAATCGATATTTGCCTAATAAACCTGGCCCAATCAAAACTGAAGATGGTCAAGTTGTTGGCGAGCATATTGGTTTGGCTTTTTATACTCTAGGCCAACGAAAAGGTATTGGTATGGGTGGCAGCAAAGACGGTAATGGTGACCCATGGTTCGTTGCTAAAAAAGATATGGCCAGCAATACTCTTTATATTGTTCAAGGGCACGAGCACCCTTGGTTGTTAAAGCCTGTCCTGGAGGCTTCACAGATTAGTTGGACTTCTGATGTGCCACCAATATTGGGTTCCTATACTGCCAAGACTCGTTATCGCCAAGTGGATGCTCCTTGCGAGTTGACTCTTAATAATTCAGAGCAATTTGCTTTGAAATTCAATGAGGCTCAGTGGGCTGTCACGCCTGGTCAATCTGCCGTTCTATATGATGGCCAGAGATGCTTAGGTGGTGGAATCATTACCGCATAAATTGCGTTAATGATCTATATCGCATTAAGGCGCTACAGTCTCAGCAAAAGAAGGTCGACTCATCAGTTTTAAGTAAAGCCCATTTAAATTACTGAACTTCTTTTGCCATTTAAGTTCTGGGAACCTAAATAAGAGATAGCCTAAAGCGCAACCAACAGCGATATCGGCCAAGCTCAATTTATTGCCATGGCACCACTCATTCTCACCTAAGCCATTAGACATAGCATTGAGTGAAGCATCAACTTTTGCCATTTGTCTGTCGTACCAAGCTTGAGATTGCTCTTCGCTTGGGCGCCAAGTTTTCTCTAATCTTGCAAGAATCGATGCATCCAAAATGCCATCCGCCAAGGCTTCCCATGTTTTAACCGCCGCACGTTCTTTGCCGGTCGGTGGAATCAGTTTATTAACGGGGCTTAAGGTGTCTGCGTATTCAACAATAACGCGCGAATCAAACATGGCTCCACCATCGTCCATCACAAGGCATGGAATCTTCCCTAAAGGGTTACTTTGGGCAATTTGACTGTCTTTTTCCCATACATTTTCAAGAATAAGAGGTACATCTATTTTCTTTTCAGCAAAGATAATGCGTACCTTGCGAACATAGGGGCTGGTGAGGGATCCGATAAGTTTCATAGGAATAAGTATAGCTATTTCGATTTCTTTTCACAGAACGACTAAAATCACGTTTTAAGTGATTTTTTAGGATTTAGCTGTGACTACTCAACTCTCTACTTTAAGCGCTCTTTCCCCATTAGACGGGCGTTACGCCTCTAAAACTGATGCTTTACGCCCTTGGCTATCAGAAGCAGCCTTTATGAGACAGCGCGTGCGTGTAGAGGTTCATTGGCTAATTGCCTTATCTCAGGCTAAATTGCCAGATTTCCCAAGTTTTAGCGCTACTGCAGAAAAAGTACTTTTGGCATTAGTTGAGAATTTCTCAGATGCTGATGCAGAGCGTATCAAAGCGATTGAAGCTGTGACCAACCATGACGTTAAAGCGGTTGAGTACTGGATGAAAGAAAAAGTTGCTGGTCATGCAGAGCTTGAGAAAGCGAGTGAATTTATTCACTTTGCATGTACATCAGAAGATATCAACAATACATCGCATGGTTTGATGTTGAGCGGTGCGCGTCAAGAAGTCATTCTTCCAAAATTAAAAGAAGTATTAAATGCATTAACAGCCATAGCGCTTAACAATGCATCTGTTCCAATGTTGTCGCGTACGCATGGTCAGCCGGCATCTCCAACTACCTTGGGTAAAGAGATGGCTAATATCGCTAAGAGACTTGAGCGCGCCATTACGAATATTGAAAAAGTTTCATTCTTAGGGAAAATGAACGGTGCTGTAGGTAACTACAACGCTCATTTGTCTGCTTATCCAGATGTTGACTGGGAAGCTTTTTCTAAGGAAGTTATTGAAAAGCGTTTGGGTCTTGAATTTAATCCATACACCATCCAAATTGAGCCTCATGATTACATGGCTGAATTGTTTGATGCGATTGCTCGTGCCAACACGATCCTTTTGGATATGAATAGAGATATCTGGGGTTATATCTCAGTAGGCTATTTCAAGCAAAAAACAAAAGCGGGTGAAATTGGTTCTTCAACCATGCCGCACAAAGTGAATCCAATTGACTTTGAAAACTCAGAAGGCAATCTAGGTATCGCTAATGCATTGCTAAAGCATTTGTCAGAAAAATTGCCAGTATCTCGTTGGCAGCGTGATTTAACTGACTCAACTGTTTTACGTAACTTGGGTACAGCCTTAGGTCACAGCTTATTGGCATATGACAGTGCTCTTCGTGGTTTGGGCAAATTAGAAACAAACCCAAGTCGTTTGGCAGAAGACTTGGATAACTGTTGGGAAGTTTTGGCTGAGCCAGTTCAAACAGTGATGCGTCGTTTTGGTGTGCCTAATCCTTATGAGCAGTTGAAAGAGTTAACGCGCGGTAAAGGCATTACACCTGAAGGTTTGAAAACTTTCATCCAAGGTCTTGCTATTCCTGAAGACGCAAAAAAATCTCTGTTAGAAATGACTCCTGCAAGCTATGTGGGTAAAGCGGTTGCGCTGACAGAACGTCTTAAGAAGTGAATTTAAAAAAACATAGAGCCTCATTGAGTGTGTCAACACGAGCCATTTTGTGGCTCTATGAATTTTTTTGGGTTTTAGCATTACCAACTGCTCTGATACGTCTTTTTTGGAAAGGCCGTATTCAGAAGGGTTACCGTCAGCATATTGCTGAGCGTTTAGGTTTCTACGAATCAAAGTTACATTCTAAGAAAATTATTTGGGTACATGCTGTTTCAGTCGGCGAGACCAGAGCTTCGGCGCCATTGGTTAACTCTTTGTTGGAAGATGGTTTTCAGATTCTGTTGACGCACATGACGCCAACTGGACGGGATACAGGTGCTGAGGTCTTCTCAACGGCTATTGCCAATGGGCAACTTCAGCAAGCCTATTTACCCTATGACATTGGCTGCTTAGTTAGAGCATTTTTTAAGAAATTTAATATTCAATTAGGCTTAGTCATGGAGACTGAGGTTTGGCCTAACTTAGTTTTGACTGCGTCTAAACAAGATATCCCACTCTTGCTGGTGAATGCTAGATTGTCCGAGAGAAGCGCTCGTCGTGTTGCTCAATTTGGGTCTGCAGGAGCTGCTATCTATGGTGCCTTTACTCAAATCCTAGCCCAAACAGCCTTGGATGCTAAACGCTATGAGTCTTTAGGCTTAAACAATGTCACTGTCACTGGGAACCTGAAATTTGACGTAGAAATTAATGCTACTCAAGTTGATAAGGCCATTCAATTAAGAAAGTTATTGCCAGCAAATACGCGATTGATATGTGCGGCTAGTACTCGTGATGGTGAGGAGCGCATCGTCATGAAAGCCTGGCTATCACTGTTGGAGGAAGCTCCGGAGCTGAAAGAATACGCCCGATTACTCATTGTCCCAAGACATCCCCAAAGGTTTGATGGTGTTTATCAAGAAATGCAATTGACTCAATTAGAGATCGTGAAGCGTTCTCAGTTAAATGACCCAGAATTAGCTCAAGCGATTACACGCTCCGCAGTTATTCTTGGAGACTCTATGGGTGAGATGGGGTTTTACTATGCGCTTTCTGATGTGGTGGTGATGGGTGGTAGCCTTCAGCCACTGGGTGGACAAAACTTTATTGAGGCCTGCGGTTTGGGTCGTCCGATTATCTTGGGTGAGCATACTTTCAATTTTCAACAGGCCAGCCATGACGCTGTAGAGCAAGAGGCAGCTATTCGTATTGGCAATCCAAAAGAGTTAACTCAAGCCATGAAGATGTTGTTGCAAAACGATCAGTTGCGGGAAAAAATGAGCGTTAATGCGATTGATTTCGCAGGTCAACATGCTGGTGCCACTCAAAAAATATTGGCAGCTATCAAAGCTTATCAATAGTTGATTATCAAATAGCTCATTAAAATGCTTGAGAGACTCAAGTAGAATGGTATTCAATTAATCAAATTTAGGCATTAATGATGAAAAAAATCCTTGTGATGAATGGTCCTAATCTTAATTTGTTAGGCACTAGAGAGCCTGAGAAGTACGGAGATAAAACCTTGGCTGATGTTGAGGTTTTGTGTACTGCTGCAGCCGCCAAATCTAATTACACAGTTGATTTTTTTCAAAGCAATCATGAAGGTGAATTAATTGAAAAGATTCATGAGGCTGGCAAGCTATTTAAGGCGGGTCAGCTAAAGGGAGTTGTTTTCAATCCTGGTGCTTATACACACACTTCGATTGCATTGCATGATGCTATTGCAGGTGTAGGGGGCTTGCCAGTGATTGAAGTGCATATTTCCAATGTCTACGCGCGCGAAGCCTTCCGTCATCAATCCTATGTATCACCAGTGGCTGTGGGTGTCTTAGCTGGATTTGGTATATCGGGATACGGCATGGCGATAGATGCTTTAATCGCCAGAAATTAAAAAAGGAGACCTAGGTCTCCTTTTTTAATATGCAGAATTAATTTTTATACCTGAGCGCCAAAGTTAGGATCATCAGATTTAGCAGTTTCATTCACAGGCTTGCTCTCAGCCTTAATTAAATCTTCACGTTTTACGCCAAACCACATGGCTAATGCTGCAGCCACGAAAACTGAAGAGTAGATACCAAACAAAATACCAATCGTCAGAGCTAAAGAGAAGTAATACAGCGTTGGGCCACCAAATAGCAACATGGCTAAAACCATCATTTGAGTGCTGCCGTGAGTAATGATCGTTCTGCTTGTTGTGCTGGTGATTGCGTTATCAATCACAGCGATGGTGTCCATTTTTCGGTACTTGCGGAAGTTTTCACGAATACGGTCAAAAATAACCACAGACTCATTCACAGAGTAGCCAAGAACGGCGAGAACGGCTGCCAATACTGAGAGTGAGAATTCCCACTGGAAGAACGCAAAGAAACCAAGAATGATCACTACGTCATGAAGGTTGGCGATGATGCCAGCTAAAGCAAACTTCCATTCAAATCGAACGGATAGATAAATAACAATACCAAGAACCACAAATAGTAGTGCTAGCAATCCATCGGTAGCTAATTCTTTCCCCACTTGAGGGCCAATAAATTCAACACGCTTGAGTGATACGTCGGAATGTGACGCTTTTAGCGTTTTTAAAACCAACTCACTTTGCTCTGCAGAAGAAAGTACTTTGCCTTCAGCATTTTTTTGGATAGGTAAGCGAATTAATACATCCTTGGAGCTGCCAAAGTTTTGTACTTGAATATCTTGATAGCCTAACTGTGTGAGATCGGATCTGATTGAGTCAAGTGGGGCTGCTTGTGAATAGCTAGTTTCCATCACAGTACCACCGGTGAACTCTACAGAGAGATGCAGTCCTTTATAGGCTAAAAAGAAAACAGCAGCAACAAAAGTTAAAGCTGAAATCAGGTTAAGCACCAAAGCATGGCGCATAAAGGGAATGTCACGACGAATGCGGAAAAATTCCATGGTCTTGAATCCTCTTATTCAGTTGGGCGCCAAACTTGGCCAATAGATATTTTTTGAAGTTTCTTCTGACGGCCATACCAAAGGTTAGCAAGACCTCTAGCGAAGAAGACAGCAGAGAACATTGAAGTCAGAATGCCAAGGCTGTGCACAACGGCAAAACCTCGCACTGGACCTGATCCAAATGCTAGAAGCGCAACACCAGCAATCAGAGTGGTGATGTTGGAGTCCAAAATAGTTCCCCAGGCGCGTTCAAAGCCAGTAGCAATCGCTGCTTGAGGCGTTGCACCAGCTCTTAGCTCTTCACGGATACGTTCATTGATCAATACGTTAGAGTCAATCGCCATACCCAAGGCTAAGGCCATCGCAGCAATACCTGGCAATGTCAGTGTTGCTTGCAGCATCGATAGAATCGCCACTAACAAGAATAAATTGACTGCAAGCGCAATGACTGAGAAGAAGCCAAATAAAAGGTAATAGGCCATCATGAAGATAGCGATGGCGCAAAAGCCGTAAATGACTGAATTAAAACCTTTGGCAATATTGTCAGCGCCAAGGCTTGGGCCAATGGTGCGCTCTTCAATGATTTCCATTGGGGCAGCTAATGAACCAGCTCTTAGTAGAAGAGCTAAGTCGTTAGCGCTTTCAGTGCTAGATTGACCGGTAATCTGAAACTTTGCACCAAATTCACTTTGAATCGTCGCCACTGTTAAAACTTCGCCGCGACCTTTTTCAAACAAGATCATGCCCATTGGCTTGCCAATGTTTTCGCGGGTGATTTCTTGCATCACACGACCACCAGCTGAATCAAGCGTAATGTTGACCGCTGGACGTTGGTTTGAATCAAAGCCAGCTGATGCGCTTGTAATACGATCACCACTGAAAATAACTGAACGCTTAAAGACGACTTGTCTGCCATCGCCTGTTCTGAAAACATCTGCACCTGGAGGGGCTACTTCACCTGATAATAGGTAAGTCTTCACTGGATCGGCTAAACGAGACTCTAGTGTTGCAGTACGGCCAATAATATCCTTGGCACGCGCTGTGTCTTGAACACCTGGTAGCTGAACAATAATACGATCCTGGCCTTGCTGTTGGATCACAGGTTCTGCAACGCCTAATTCATTGACGCGATTATGAAGCGTTGTGATGTTCTGTTTAACGGCATTTTCCTGAACTTCTTTCAGGGCGCTCTCTTTGAACTTTCCAACTAGCTTAAATCCATCGGAAGCTTTTTCAACATTAAAGTCTAAGTCTGGAAGATTCTTATTGAGTAACTGTCGTGCAGCGCTAGCATCTTCTTGTTTGGAGAATCTAACGGAGATTTGATCGTTCTGACGTTCAATGCCATTGTGGCGAAGAGATTTTTCACGCAATTGCGTACGTGTGTCAGTCGCTAAGCTTTCAAGCTTCTTTTGTAGTGCTCCACGCATATCCACTTGTAATAAGAAGTGAACGCCACCACGTAAGTCCAAACCTAAATACATCGGCATCGCACCCATTGAGCCTAGCCATGCTGGTGTATTTGAAATTAAATTAAGAGCTACGACGTAGCTTGGGTCGTTGCTGTCAGGGTTAAACGCTTTTTGTAAAACGTCTTTAGCCTTGAGTTGATTATCTGTGCTAGATAATCTGATCTTGATCGTGCCGTTGTTGCCGGCGCGTTCAAATTGAATGCCTTTGTTCTCAATATTAGCTTGTGTGAGTAACTGCGTTACACGTTCTTGAGTTGCTAAATCAATTTTGACCGTTGCTTTACCCGCTGAGATTTGTACAGCTGGTGCCTCCCCAAAAAAGTTTGGGATGGTGTAGATGCCACCAATAAGTAGTGCAACTACGATAACGATATATTTCCACAGCGGGTAACGGTTCATGCTTAGCTTTCTTAGATAGCTTTGATCGTGCCTTTAGGCAATACGGCAGTCACAGCGTTCTTTTGCATTTTGACTTCTGTACCAGGTACTAGTTCAACAGTAACGTATTGGTCTTTAAGCTGAGTTACTTTGCCCATCAAACCACCAACTGTTACCACTTCATCACCAACACCAAGTGCCTCAAGCATGTTCTTAACTTCTTTTTGACGTTTCATTTGTGGACGAATCATCACAAAATACAAAACTACAAACATCAAAATTAAAGGCAAAAAGCCCATAATGCCGCCGCCTTCAGCGCCAGCAGTTTGTGCGTAAGCGTTACTAATAAACATTCTTTTTCCTCCAAGTAGAAAGGAGGATTTTACCCTGTTGCTTCAATCACGCCAATTTGGCGTTTTTCATGAAAATCCTTAATAAATTCAGGGAATTTATCTTCATCTAAAGCCGCTCTGATTTCGCTCATCAGATTGAGGTAATAGTGAATGTTATGGATGGTATTGAGTTGCGAACCTAGGATCTCATTAGCCTTCTGAAGGTGGTGTAAATAAGATCTAGAAAAGTTTCTGCAGGTATAGCAGGTGCAAGTAGGGTCAAGTGGGCGGGTATCTTCCTTAAATGTGGCATTTCTGAGCTTTAAATCACCAAATCTAGTGAATAACCAGCCATTTCTCGCGTTTCGAGTTGGCATCACGCAGTCAAACATATCAATACCTTGAGATACGCCTAAAACTAAATCTTCAGGTGTTCCCACGCCCATTAAGTAATGGGGCTTTTCTGGAGGTAGTTGAGGCGCAATGTGCGCCAAAATGCGCTCAAACTCAGGTTTCGGTTCTCCAACGGACAAACCACCAATTGCGATACCGTCAAAATCTTGCTCTCGAACCCCTGCCAAAGATACCTCTCTTAGGTTCTCAAACATGCCACCTTGAACAATGCCAAAAAGAGCATTGCCAGTTTCAAGTTCTCTGAATCGTTGAATTGATCTTTCTCCCCAACGAAGAGATAACTCTAGAGATTGACGAACTGTTTTTTCATCAGTGCGCACGCCATTTGTTTCATAAGGAGTGCATTCATCAAACTGCATGGCAATATCACTATTGAGTACCGCTTGAATCTCCATAGAAATTTCAGGAGACATGAATAACTTGTCTCCATTGACGGGGGAGGCAAATGCAACACCTTCTTCGGTAATTTTTCTAAGGGCGCCTAAGCTAAATACCTGGAAACCACCGGAGTCCGTCAAGATAGGCTTTTTCCAGCCCATGAAATCATGAAGACCATGATGTTTTGAAATAACATCCAATCCAGGTCTTAACCATAAGTGAAAAGTATTGCCTAAGATGATTTGGGCTTGAGCCTCTTCCAAATCTCGCGGCGTCATCCCTTTAACCGTGCCGTAAGTGCCAACTGGCATAAAGATAGGCGTTTCAACTGAGCCATGAGGGAGGTTCACTCGACCGCGTCTTGCGTGCGTGCGCGTATCTTTTTTAATGAGTTCGAAGCTTAAAGGTTTCATAGACGACTTAAAAACATAGCATCGCCATAACTAAAAAAGCGATATTGTTGTTGGATAGCATGATCATATGCTTTTCTGATGTGCTCATAGCCAGCAAATGCACTGACCAGCATCAGTAGTGTTGAGCAAGGTAAGTGGAAATTGGTGATTAAGCAATCAACAACTTTAAATTCATAACCTGGGGTGATGAATAGCTTGGTTTCACCCTCTTGTAATTGAAGCGCCGCTGCTGATTCAAGAGCTCTTAGGCTGGTAGTGCCGACAGCAATCACTCTGCCCCCAGAATTTTTAGTTGCCTTGATCAGTTCTTGCGTTTCTTTAGGCACTGAAAACCATTCGCTATGCATCTGATGCTGGGAAAGATCTTCTGTTCTAACCGGGCTGAATGTGCCAGCACCTACGTGCAAAGTTAATGTGGTGTGTTTAACGCCCTTATTCGATAGGGTATCTAAAGTTTTTTGATCAAAATGTAGGCCTGCTGTTGGTGCTGCTACAGCACCAGGATTTTTGGCAACTACCGTTTGGTAACGCTTTTGATCTTCCTCATCAGGCGTATGAGTGATGTAGGGAGGAAGAGGGAGTTGACCATGTTTTTCAAGTAATGGAATACAAGGACCTGAAAACTTAACTTCAAAAAATGGGCTTTGATCATGATTATGACGGCCAATCACTTCAATCGAAAATGGATCGGATGGTGAACCCATTTGTAGGAGGCTGCCAGGTTTAGGCGACTTGGAAGCTCTAATTTGAGTCATCGCTGTATTCGTACCTGTGACTCGTTCGAGTAAAACTTCTACAGCTCCACCACTCTCTTTTTTTCCAAAGAGACGAGCTGGAATAACTTTGGTGTCATTGAATACCAGTAAATCATTGGCTTGGATTAAATTAATGACATCAGTAAATTGTTTGTCTTGTATGAAGGTTTGACCCGTGGCATCAACACCCAGCTCTAGAAGCCGGCTTGCAGTTCTATCTGGAAGGGGGTGCTGAGCAATTAACTCAGGCGGTAAGTTGTAATTAAAGTCAGAAAGTCGCATCGAGATACCGTAGGAACAGTAAGATTCTAAACATGGTTAGTAAATCTAGTTCAAATCCTCTCGAAAAGTTGGGCCTGCACTCCTCATTGGACTGTGCCTTGCACTTGCCTATTCGTTATGAGGATGAGACTAAATTATCAACGATTGCTTCAGTTATTAATAGTTTTGGCATTAGCACGGCCCAAGTGCAGGGTTATGTCATCCGCCAAGAAGTGATGTTTCGACCCAGAAGACAGCTTTTGGTGGTTATTAGGGATGACCATGGGGATGAGCTGTTTCTTCGGTGGTTGAACTTTTATCCAAGTCAGCAAAAGCAAATGGCTGTTGGTCAGCACCTTAGGGTGCGCGGCGATGTGAGAGATGGGTACTATGGGCCTGAGATGGTTCACCCAGTGGTTAAAGCGGTTTCTCCTGATGCACCCCTACCAAGCACTCTAACTCCTGTTTATTCAGCCACTGCTGGCGTTACTCAGTTAAGTATTCGCAAGGCAATCGATAAAGCCTTTAAAGATGCCAATCTAGAGACGCTGTTCGCAGAGATCTTGCCGCAAGATATTTTGAAGAAATGTTTCCCTTCTTTAACTTTGCCAAGTTTGTGGAGTGCTATTCACACTCTTCATCATCCAAGCAAATCAGATGATATGGAGTCAATTCAGAATCGCACCCATCCTGCCTGGCGACGTATTCAGATTGAAGAATTATTGGCTCAGCAAATTTCGCTACAACAAGCCAGGGCAAAGCGTTTGAGTAGGCAAGCGATTCAAATGAATTTGAAGCCTAAGAAAGATGGCATCTTAGAAAAATTCTTAGCTCAACTACCGTTTCAGTTAACTGGCGCTCAAGAGCGTGTCTGGCAAGAGGTTTTACAAGATTTAGCTCGCTCATATCCTATGAATCGTTTGTTGCAGGGAGATGTTGGAAGTGGCAAAACAATTATTGCTGCTTTATCTGCCATGCATTGCATCGATCATGGTTACCAAGCCGCCATCATGGCCCCTACAGAAATTCTGGCTGAGCAGCACTACAGAAAACTAGCCGCTTGGTTATTGCCTATGGGCATCCAGCCGGTATGGTTAACAGGTTCATTAAAGGCTAAAGAAAAAAGAGATGCTCAGGCTTTGATTGCAAGTGGGCAAGGGCAATTGGTGATTGGCACACATGCTCTGATTCAGGAGGGTGTGCAGTTTTCAAGACTAGGTCTCGCAATTGTTGATGAGCAGCATCGATTTGGTGTGAAGCAGCGCTTACAGTTACAACAAAAAATTGATGATGTTGAAATTGATTGCCATCAATTAATGATGTCTGCCACACCCATCCCAAGAACATTAGCCATGACCTTTTATGCTGATCTAGAAGTCTCTGTTATTGATGAGTTACCTCCTGGGCGGACTCCAGTTATTACGAAGCTCGTCAAAAACGAAAGGCGTGAAGAAGTTGTCCTAGGTTTGGCAGAAGAGTTGAGGAAGGGGCGCCAAGTTTATTGGGTATGCCCATTAATTGAAGAGTCTGAAGTTCTTCAATTGCAAACCGCCGTAGATACCTACCAAGCTTTACAGGCAGCGATGCTTGATGTGAGGGTGGGTTTGGTTCACGGTAAATTAAAGGCTGATGAAAAAAATGCAGTGATGCAAGCTTTCGTTGCCGGAGAGATTCAGGTATTAGTTGCAACTACCGTTATTGAGGTGGGTGTGGATGTGCCCAATGCTTCGTTAATGGTCATTGAACATGCTGAGCGCTTTGGTTATTCACAAATACATCAATTACGTGGCCGAGTTGGACGTGGTTCGGCACAATCCATCTGCATACTGCTATATAGCCCTCAATTATCTTTGGCGGCTAAAGAGCGATTACAGACCTTAAAAGAAACTCAGGATGGTTTTGTCATTGCAGAAAAAGATTTGGCACTCAGAGGTCCTGGTGAGCTATTGGGCTCTAAGCAGTCGGGTGATGCCATGTTACGTTTTGTTGATCTGCAAAATGAGCATGATTTAATTGAAAAAACAAAAGAGCTATCAGTTCAATTATTAAGTTTTTATCCAGAAGTAACCAAAAAACATCTAGAGAGATGGTTGGGTCACCGAGCTGATTTCTTAAAAGCTTGATATCCTCTCGTTATGACACTAACTGAATTTAGATATATCGTTGCTGTAGCGAGAGAACGGCATTTTGGCAGGGCTGCCGAAGCCTGTTTTGTTTCTCAGCCAACCTTATCAGTAGCAATTAAAAAGCTTGAGGATGAACTCAATGTACAGATTTTTGAAAGGTCTGGCGCTGAGTTAACGATCACCCCCTTAGGTCAGGGAATCATTCATCAAGCGCAAAAGGTTCTTGAAGAGGCTCAAGTCATCAAACATTTAGCTCAGCATGGCCAAGATCCATTATCAGGACCGGTTAGGTTGGGAGCTATTTACACGATTGCGCCTTACCTATTACCAAAGCTGATTGCTAGAAGTCGGCAGGATCTTCCTAATATGCCGCTTTATCTACAAGAGAGCTTTACGGTTCGCCTTTTAGAGTTGCTTAAGCAGGGCGATATTGAGGCTGCCATCCTGGCTGACCCATTCCCTCAAAGTGGACTGGATGTCATTCCTTTATATGATGAAAGCCTGATGGTTGCAGTTCCTGTGGGACATCCTTGGGAGCATTTGGATGTTATTCAGCACGCCGATCTGCAGTCTCAAACTACTCTTTTATTGGGGCAGGGCCATTGCTTTAGAGATCAGGTTTTGGATATCTGTCCTGATGTCCAAAGGGCGCAACGTGATGATGGTGTGAGTGCTTTTGAAGGATCCTCATTAGAGACTATTCGTCAAATGGTAGCTGGTGGGATTGGGATTAGTGTATTTCCAAGTACATCCATCGTGGACCAAGCCAACCCGAATGGATTAATCAAATATATTCCTTTTGCTAAGCCGACACCCAAAAGACGTGTGGTTCTAGCTTGGCGTAAGAGTTATGCCAGAACTTCTGCGATGCATGCATTGGCTGATGCTATTAAATCATCAGGTTTATCAGGGGTTGAATATCTATGATGCCTGTGAAGGTTTCAGATTATTTGGCGTTGATTAGATTTGATAAGCCAATTGGAACTCTATTGGTTTTGTGGCCCACCCTCTGGGGTTTATGGTTAGCCAGCAATGGACAGCCTAACTTTGTATATTTTTTAATTTTTGTAACAGGCACCTTCTTAATGCGAAGTGCTGGTTGCGCCATTAATGATTATGCAGACAGAGATTTTGATAAGCATGTAGAGCGAACAAAAGAGCGGCCTCTGACTTCTGGAAGGATTAAACCTTGGGAAGCCTTGATGGTGGCGGCCATTCTAGCTGCCTTGGCATTTCTGTTGATATGGCCTCTTAATAGTTACACCAAGCTATTGTCCGTACCTGCTTTATTTGTCGCAATCATTTATCCATTCACCAAAAGATTTTTTTCTATTCCACAGGCTGTTTTAGGAATCGCTTTTTCATTCGGCATTCCGATGTCATTCGCTGCGGTACAAAATGAAATCCCTTTGTATTCTTGGGTTCTGGTTCTTGCCAATATTGCTTGGGCAATTGCATACGACACCGCTTATGCGATGGTTGATAAAAACGATGATCTTAAGTTGGGGATCAAAACCTCAGCAATCACTTTTGGAAAATATGATGTCCTAGCCATCTTGATTTGCTACGGAATATTTTTCTTGGGTTTTGCTTATGTGGCAGTTAACCAAAAATTAAACACAATATTTTGGTTATTTTGGGTTTTAGGTTTTGCTTTAGTTCTGCACTATTACCGCTTGGTCAAGACTCGAGATAGAACTAAGTGTTTCCAAGCTTTTAAACAAAATAATTGGTTAGGAGCATTGTTCTTTATAGCGATTGCTTGTTCATAAAAACAGGCAATTCTTATTTGCCGAACTCTTCACCCATTTCAGCACCGCGTGCGCTAGCAGCTGCTACTGCTTCACCAATAATGCCCGACCAGTTTAGTTTTTCAAGAACTTGTAATGCTGCATACGTAGTGCCGCCTTTAGATGTCACTCGTTCACGTAAAGTTCCTGGCGACTCTGTTGATTGTGATGCGAGTGTAGCTGCACCTAAAACGGTTTGAGTCGCTAATAAACGAGCTTGATCTGAACTAAGACCCTGCGCAATAGCAGCCTTTTCCAAAGCCTCGATGAAGGCAAATACATAAGCTGGACCGCTTCCTGATACCGCTGTGATGTCATCAATTTGCTTTTCGTTATGAACCCAAGTGATTTCTCCGACAGCTGAGCAAATGCTTTCTGCATTGTTTCGATCTTCTTGAGTGGCCTCAGTACTTGCAAATAAACCTGTCATTCCTTGACCGATTAGCGCTGGAGTATTGGGCATAGCGCGGATGAGGCGGGTGTGGTTTAACCATCTCGCCATATCTTGCGTGCGAATACCAGCAGCTACGCTTAAACATAAAGGTTTTTTGGAGGATTGATTAAAGACTGACAATAATTCAGCGGCAGCTTCTTTAAATTGCTGTGGTTTGACTGCTAGAACCAAAACATCAGCATCCTTAATTTTTTCAGCAAGAGCTTCAATATTGGCAGTTGCGACAACCTTGAAATTCTTTTCAAGATTTTGACGTGTCGGCTCATAAGGATCGGCCACAGAAATATGGCTTGCTTTCGCGCCTTGCTGAATAAGTCCACCAATAAGTGCGCTGGCCATATTGCCGCCACCGATAAAGCTGATTTTTAAATTTGATAAAGATGTCATAAATAAGTTCTTTTGCCAAAAATTGCTGTGCCAATGCGTACCATCGTACTACCTTCCGCAATAGCTGCTGACATATCTGAAGACATGCCCATGGATACTGTGTCTAGTTGAACAGATGCTGTTTGTAATGATGGATTTTGTTTCAGTGTGTTGTAAATAGAGAAAAGTTGATGGTGATCGGCTTTTTGCTGAGCCTCATCGTCCGTTGGTTCTGGAATGCTCATCAGGCCTCTTAAGCGCAGATGAGGCATTTGAGAGATGGCTATACATAAGTCAACCACTTCATTGGGATCGACACCACTTTTCGACGACTCCCCACTGATGTTGACTTGAACGCAAACATTAAGAGGGGCTAATCCAGAGGGGCGCTGATCATTTAATCTTTGTGCGATTTTTAAGCGGTCAATACTGTGAACCCAATCAAAACTCTCGGCGACATCACGAGACTTATTGCTTTGAAGTGGTCCAATAAAGTGCCATTCCAGTTCAGCTCTGATATCGCTCAACTCAGCAATTTTTGAGACACCTTCTTGTACATAGTTTTCGCCAAAGGAGCGCTGCCCAGCTTGATAAGCTAAGCGGACATCAGATGCTGGAAATGTTTTTGAGACTGCTAATAAGGAAATATCAGTCACAGAGCGCCCAGATGCCTTGGCGGCTTCTGAGATACGCTCTTGTACTTTGACTAAATTATCTTGAATGGAGGTCATATCCTCCATTTTGCTCCATTATTGAATCAATTAACTCAATCCAGTGTTCAACAGCTGTATCTTTATTTTGTAGATGCGTAATGCAGCCGATATTGGCCGATACAATCCGATCAGCTTGATGCTTCTGAACTGCCGTTTGAAGGTTTTCTAGTTTTTGTTTTTTAAGTTGTTTAGATAGATCTGCTTGAAGGATCGAGTAAGTGCCCGCTGATCCACAACACAAATGACTGTCTTCGCACACATTGGTCTTGATGCCTAATTGATCTAAAAATCCTTCAAGTTGGCCTTTGATTTTTTGACCATGTTGAAGAGTGCAAGGAGGGTGATAAACAACTCCTGCTTGAGTAGAGCTACCCATCGATTTTTTTAGACCATCAACAAAGTTCGGCATGATTTCGACCAAGTCTTTGCAAATGCTAGAAATGATTTTTGCTTTTTCTGCATAAACGGGGTCATCGCGCAAGATATGACCATATTCCTTCACTGTGACACCACAGCCTGAAGCGTTCATGATCAAAGTGGCAACTTTCTGACCTTGGCATTCTGGTGCTTCGCCAGTAACGTAGGGCCACCATGCATCAATATTTCGACGCATATCATCTAGCCCAGCTTCCTGCTCGTTTAAATGGTACTTAAGGGCGCCACAGCAGCCAGCTTTAGAAGCGGATAAAACATCCACACCTAGTCGATGAAGAACTCTAACTGTAGCGTTATTAATATTAGGAAGCATCCCTGGCTGAACACAACCCTCGAGCATCAGCATTTTGATACTGTTCTGACCTGCCTGCGGCCTTACTCCAGGCGCTTTGCCTTGAGGAATCTTTTGTTGAATGACGCTTGGCATCAAAGGTCTAAAGATACGACCTAGTTTCATGCTGACATCAAACAATGTTTTGTTCGTTAACCCCTTGGCTAAAGCGGAGCGTAGTAAGCGTTGTGATAGTGGACGGCTTGGAGTTTGTTCTTCGACCCATTTTCTGCCGATATCTACAAGGTGGCCGTAGTCAACACCGCTTGGACAAGTACTTTCACAGTTTCTACAAGTTAAGCATCGATCAAGATGCTCTCTGGTTTTTTCTGTGGCTTGCTTGCCTTCAGCTATTTGTTTAATTAAATAAATGCGACCTCTAGGTCCATCTAATTCATCGCCCAGTAATTGATACGTTGGACAAGTGGCAGTGCAAAATCCGCAATGAACACATTTACTCAAAATGCTTTGAGCCATTTCACCGTCAGGTGTGCCAACAAACTGGGGGGCTAATTGTGTTTGCATATTAAATTAACCTTCCTGTTGCAAATACGCCTTGCGGGTCAAAAGTTTTTCTTAAGCGATCTTCAACTGGAGCTAGTGCAGCTGTCAGTGGATTGTCTTTTAATGAACTTAATAGAGCTTCATTTTTGCTCTCGGATCTAAAAGCGCTGGCATGACCACCTAATGACTGTGCCAGTGCTTTCATTTCTTTGGCCGCTTGATTGGATTTGTACCAACGCTGTCCACCATGCCATTCAATGAGCGTTTCACCTGCTATTGATAAAGTCTCTGTAGTTGATGGAAGTGCCATGCGCCAAAGATTCTCTGCTTGAGTTCTGTTAAACCATGAATGAGTCTGTTCGCGTAGGCTAGTCCAAAATGCACGAGCTTCATCTTCAGCCATCAATTGCATGCCATAGGTTTTAGAGAAAGAACTTATCGCTGATTGAACGGCAGCTTTTGCTCCGCTTAATCTCAGATAGAGAGTGCCTAAGTTTTCTCCAACCCAGGCGCTTGCATTTAATGGCCAAGGTTGGCTTGCCAGAAGATTCATTAAATGAATCGCCTTAGATTGTTCAATCTGAACGCTTACGGTCGCGGTTGCTGCTGCTACTGGTAAAACCTTGATGGATACATCAAGTAGCAAAGCTAAAGTTCCTAATGAACCTGGCATTAAGCGTGATACATCATAGCCAGCCACGTTCTTCATAACAGTGCCACCGAAATCCATCATCTGACCTTGACCATCCATGATCTTAGTACCCAATACGAAATCTCTTAAGCCGCCCACACCCACTCTTCCTGGCCCAGCTAATCCAGCTCCAATCATGCCGCCAATGGTGGCGTTTGGACCAAAGTGTGGTGGTTCAAAAGCAAACTGCTGACCTTTTTCTGCCAGAGCTGCCTCCACCTCTTTTAAAGGCGTGCCTGATTTGACTGTGATGACCAATTCATCCGGTTGGTAGTTCAGAATGCCTGCATATTCTTTTGTCGATAAGGTTTGGCCTTTTAAAGCATTGCCATACCAATCTTTTGAGCCGGAGCCTGTAATGCGAAGGACTTCTTTAGACTGGCCTGCTTGAATAATTTGATCTTGAAACTTTTTCAAAATAGGTGAGCTCATTAAAAACGCTCCAATTCTGGGTGAGGTAGTACTCCACCAGTAATTCTCATGCGGCCATATTCAGCGCAACGATGAAGTGTTGGAATAGCTTTATCTGGGTTGAGAAGTTTTTTAGGATCAAAGGCAGCCTTTACACCCCAGAATAATTCGCGCTCTGATTCACCGAACTGAACGCACATAGAATTAATTTTTTCAATACCAACACCGTGCTCACCAGTGATTGTGCCTCCTAGCTCAACGCAGGTTTCTAAGATGTCACTGCCAAACTCTTCAGCGCGATGCCATTCATCCTCATCTGAGCCGTTAAATAGAATCAAGGGATGCATATTGCCATCGCCAGCGTGGAAAACGTTCATGCAACGTAATTGATATTTTTTTTCCATCTCTTGGATGCGGCGTAACAGCGTAGCGATATGCTGTCTTGGGATCGTACCGTCCATGCAGTAATAATCTGGTGAAATTCGGCCTGCAGCTGGGAAAGCATTCTTTCTGCCACTCCAAAATTTTAAGCGTTCTGCTTCACTTTGAGAAACCTGAATTCTGATAGCGCCGCATTGGTTGAGAACTTGAGTCATACGTTCAATTTCTTCAGCAACTTCTTCAGGTGTGCCATCGGATTCGCATAACAGAATCGCTTCTGCGTTGATGTCGTATCCAGCATGCACGAATTCTTCAACAGCTCGAGTTGCCGCTTTATCCATCATCTCTAAACCAGCCGGAATAATACCTGCGGCAATAATGGCCGCAACGGCATTGCCACCTTTGCCCACATCATCAAAGCTCGCCATGATGACTTGCGCTAATTGCGGTTTAGGAACTAACTTCACAGTCACTTCTGTGATGACGGCTAGCATGCCTTCACTACCCACCAAAATAGATAAAAGATCTAAGCCTGGCGCATCCGGCGCTAAGCTGCCAAATTCAACAACTTCGCCATTCATCAAAATGGCGCGAACTTTGAGAATGTTGTGGAGTGTTAAACCATATTTGAGGCAATGAACCCCACCAGAGTTTTCGCTCACGTTGCCGCCAATAGAGCAGGCAATCTGAGACGAAGGGTCTGGCGCGTAATAAAGACCATGTTGAGCCACTGCTTCTGAGATCGCAAGGTTACGAACACCTGGCTGAACAACTGCAGTTCTTGCAATTGGGTCAACTTTTACGATTTTCTTGAATTTAGCCAAAGAGAGCACCAATCCCTGAGCAATCGGCATAGCGCCACCAGACAAGCCTGTACCTGAGCCACGGGGAACAATGGGAACTTCTAACTCTTGGCACACCTTAATAACCGCTACAGCCTGCGCTTCTGTTTCTGGCAATGCAACTGCTAGGGGCATTTGCCTGTAGGCCGCTAAACCATCGCATTCGTAGGGGATAGTATCTTCAGGCTCCCACAGCAGTGCATGGGCTGGTAGAAGCGGTTTAAGCGCTCTCACCAGCTCTTGCTGCCTGATGAGGATGTCATTTTCTGAGGTGTCTAGGGCTGTGCTCATTGTCTCAATTTGTAGTGGTTTTACTCTATTCTAGCCATTTCCCTATAATCAGGTCTATGGCTAATAGATTGACTCAAATCGCAACCCGAACAGGGGATGCTGGAACCACTGGTTTAGGTGATGGCCAGCGTGTGGATAAAGACCATTTACGCATTTGCGCCATGGGCGATGTGGATGAGCTTAACTCTGAAATTGGCGTCTTGATTACCGAAGATTTACCTTCTAGTGTTGCAGTAGAGCTTAAAGAGCTTTTTTCGCAAGTGCAGCATGATTTATTTGACCTTGGCGGTGAGCTTTGTATTCCTAATTACACTTTGCTGAAAGAAGAGCAAGTTGTTCAATTAGATGTTTGGTTAGCTAAATACAATGCCACCTTGCCGCGTTTGGCTGAGTTTATTTTGCCTGGTGGCACTCGTGCCGCAGCTCAGGCTCATGTTTGTAGAACAGTTTGCCGTCGCGCTGAACGTTCTATTGTTAAATTGGGCCGTCATGAAGCTATCCATGACACACCAAGACAGTACGTTAACCGTTTATCAGATTTGTTATTTGTGTTGGCCAGAGTTCTTAATAAAGAAGCTGGTGGCTCAGATACCCTGTGGCACCATAAAAAAGACCCTAAGTAAACCTAGGGTCTTTTTGTTGAAGGACGGGTTTAGCCCGTCTTTTATTTTTTGTTGCGACGCTGTTTAACGCCGTTCGCTAAAATCTCTAGAACGTCAATTGAGTCATCCCAACCAATACACGCATCAGTGATACTTGTAGCGTACTTCAATTCATTAGGATTATCTTTGCCCGGCGTGAACTTCTGCGCACCTGCATTGATGTGACTTTCGACCATAACGCCAAAAATTTGTTGTGAGCCTGTAGATAGTTGGCCTGCAATATCCTTAGCTACTTCAATTTGACGCTCATGTTGCTTGCTTGAGTTTGCGTGTGAGCAATCAATCATCAATGTACCTGGTAATTTTGCTGCTTCTAATTCGGCGCATGATTTAGCAACACTCTCTGCGTCGTAGTTAGTTGTTTTGCCACCACGAAGAATGACGTGGCAATCACCATTACCCTTTGTTTCCACAATCGCAACTTGACCATTTTTATGAACTGATAAGAAGTGGTGCGGTCTGCTGGCAGACTGAATAGCATCGGTTGCAATTTTGATATTGCCATCAGTACCGTTCTTGAATCCGATTGGAGCTGAAATGCCTGAGGCAAGTTCACGATGGATTTGACTCTCAGTTGTTCTTGCGCCAATCGCACCCCAAGAAATCAAGTCACCGATATATTGCGGTGAAATAACGTCCAAGAATTCGCTACCAGCGGGCATACCCATACGATTGATTTCGATCAATAGATGGCGAGCCATGCGCAAGCCTTCATCAATTCTGTAGCTTTCATCCAAGTACGGGTCGTTGATTAGGCCTTTCCAACCAACTGTAGTACGCGGCTTTTCGAAATAAACGCGCATCACAATTTCTAATTCGCCAGCGTATTTTTTGCGTTGCTCAAGTAATTTGTTGGCGTATTCAAGCGCTGCTTTAGGATCATGAATAGAGCAAGGGCCGATGATGACTAATAAACGATCATCCTTGCCGTGCATGATGTCGCGAATCTTTTGACGAGTTTTGCTGATGAGGTTTTCAACAGCAGTGCCCTGAATTGGGAAGAAGCGAATAAGGTGCTCTGGCGGCGGAAGAATAGTGATGTTCTCAATGCGAGCGTCATCCGTCTCTGATGTTTTATCAACACTGGCATACCAGCTATCTCTGTTGCTGAGGGCTTTATCAACCATTTCATTAACTCCTTATTGCTAGATACTTAAATATGTAAAAAAAAACCGCCGTTTGGGTCGGCGGTTATTTTGAGTGCAGGAAACTTATGCTTGAATTTCTGCCTCTCGACCGCCTTGGGCTGAGAACCAAAAGTAAAAGAAATAGAATTTATTTGCAGACATATGGTTAATGTAGCACAGTTTTTCTGCTTGTCTATTAAGCGGTGCCGCCAACAGTCATATTATTAATCCTAAGAGTGGGTTGACCAACTCCAACTGGAACGCTTTGGCCATCCTTACCGCAAACCCCAATACCGCTATCTAGGGCCATGTCATTACCAATCATGCTGATATCTTTTAAGGACTCTGGGCCATTACCGATGATGGTCGCGCCTTTCACTGGATATTGAATTTTGCCATTCTCAACCCAATAAGCCTCACTCGCTGAGAACACAAATTTACCGCTGGTAATGTCTACCTGGCCACCGCCAAAATTCACGGCATAAAGACCTTTTTTGATACTACTAACAATTTCTTGCGGATCTTCTTTGCCGGCAAGCATGTAGGTATTGGTCATGCGTGGCATTGGAAGTGAAGCATAGCTTTCTCTTCTGGCGTTACCTGTCACTGGCATATTCATGAGGCGTGCATTAAGACTATCTTGGATGTAGCCTTTTAAGATGCCATCTTCAATAAGTGTGGTGCATTGTGTTGGGTTGCCTTCGTCGTCAATTGACAGAGACCCTCGACGACCAGCGATTGTCCCGTCATCCACAACAGTGACTCCCTTCGCCGCAACGCGTTGACCAATTTTGCCTGAGAAAGCTGAAGAAACTTTTCGATTAAAGTCTCCTTCAAGGCCATGACCAATCGCTTCATGCAGCAATACACCAGGCCAACCTGGGCCAAGAACAACAGTCATAG
>JACCDJ011773201.1_pt1 | contig 26738 bp, 27 predicted proteins | sample 7444481 | NCBI WGS metagenome assembly JACCDJ01 (sample SAMN15323435, study PRJNA562643) | freshwater metagenome | isolation source: river surface water | place: USA:Blue River Watershed | collected 2017-08-15 | reverse complement strand
GTCATCAAGCACGGTGCCCGGCGCGGCGCTGCCGTCCACCGGTTCTGCCGCGAGCACCTTGCAGCGCTCGCCTTCGAACTCGAACCACGCACCAGGGGCAGGAGCAAAGGCGCGGACTTGGCGATCGACCTGCGCAGCGTCCTGGCCGAAATCGAGCCGGGCTTCGGCCTTGTCGATTTTCCTGGCGTAGGTCACGCCGTCGTCCGGTTGCGGCACTTCGGGATAGGCTGACAGGTCCGCCAGCACCTGCACGATCAGGTCGGCACCGATCTGCGCTAGCTCGGCGGTCAGCTCCCCGGCGTTTTTCCGGTCGATCGGCGTGCGGCCCTCCAGCAGCACGGGGCCAGTATCGAGCCCGGCCTCCATCCGCATGATCCCGACGCCGGTTTCGCTGTCTCCCGCCAGGATCGCGCGCTGAATCGGTGCCGCTCCCCGCCAGCGGGGCAGGATTGAACCATGCAGGTTCAGGCAGCCCAATTTGGGTGCATCCAGCACCGCTTGCGGCAAGATCAGGCCATAGGCCGCAACCACCGCGATATCGGCCTGCAAAGCCGCCAGCGCGGCCTGCTCGTCCGCACCCTTAAGCGAGACCGGATGGCGCACTTCGATCCTCAGTTCCGCGGCCTTGCGATGGACCGGGGTCGGGGTCAGTTCCTTGCCGCGCCGCCCACCCGGCCGCGGGGGCTGGGTGTAGGCGACCACCACCTCATGCCCTGCCGCCACCAGCGCTTCGAGCGCCGGCACGGCAAAGTCCGGGGTACCCATGAAGATGATTTTCACCAGAATCCGTCCGCCCTGAGCTTGTCGAAGGGCTGTCCTTACTTTCGACGTCTGAAAAGGGAAAGGCAGGGCTTCGACAAGCTCGGCCAGAGCGGTATGGTGGACGAATGGCATCGCAAGAGATCGAGACACTGACCCAAGCCCTGTCCCGTCTGCCGGGGTTGGGGCCACGTTCGGCCCGGCGTGCGGTGCTGTGGTTGATCAAGCGGCGCGAAACTGCGTTGGTGCAGCTGCTTGCTGCGCTTGAAGGCGTGTCAGAGCGGCTGGTGGAATGCCAGACCTGTGGCAATGTCGATACCAGCGATCCCTGCGGAATTTGCGTCGATCCGCGCCGTGACCAGCGCGCACTGTGCGTGGTGGAGGACGTGGCGGACCTGTGGGCGCTCGACCGCGCCCGGCTGTTCACCGGCCGCTATCATGTCCTTGGCGGGCGGCTCTCGGCGCTGGAAGGGGTGCGGCCAGAGGACCTGACCATCGCCGCGCTGATCGATCGCGTCGCCGCCGGCGGGATCGATGAAGTCGTCCTCGCGATGAACGCCACGCTCGAGGGGCAGACCACGGCGCATTACATCGCCGAGCGGCTGGAAGGCTATCCGGTGCGGATTACCCAGCTGGCCCACGGCCTGCCGGTTGGGGGAGAGCTGGATTACCTTGATGAAGGCACGCTGGCCCAGGCTTTGCGCGCGCGCCGTCCGGTCGCTTAGCCGATCACACTGATCGCCGCAGCCGCCTTGCGATTCGCTGGGGCCGCGACTATCTGCCCACCATGGCTATCCGCGAAATCATCGAAGTTCCCGACCCCCGCCTCAAGGTGGTGTCCGAACCCGTCACCAAGTTTGATGACGAGCTCAAGACCCTCGTCGCCGACATGTTCGAGACGATGTACGACGCCCCCGGCATCGGCCTTGCCGCCATCCAGGTGGGCGTGCCGCTGCGCGTGCTGGTGATCGATCTTCAGCCCGAAGACCCGGATGCCGAACCGGAAGTGTGCACATCGCATGGCGGCCACGCGCACACGCACCAGCCGCTCAAGAAAGAGCCGCGGGTGTTCATCAATCCCGAGATCCTTGACCCCTCGGACGACCTATCGATCTATTCGGAAGGCTGCCTTTCGGTGCCCGAAATCTATGCCGATGTAGAGCGCCCGGCGCGGATTCGCGCCCGCTGGCAGGATCTGGATGGCAAGGTCCACGAGGAAGAAATGGACGGCCTGCTGGCCACCTGCCTGCAGCACGAGATGGACCACCTTGAGGGTATCCTGTTCATCGATCACCTCAGCCGCCTGAAGCGGCAGATGGCGCTGAAGAAGCTGGATAAGCTGCGCAAGGTCGCCTGATAGGACTGGCGTTCCCGCTCCGTTCCGGTTAGCGTGGGGTCATGGACTCCACCTTGACGCTCATTTTGATCCTGGTTTTCGGCCTCGCTGCGGGTACCAGCCTCGGCTGGTTCTTTGGCACGCGCCCAGTCGCTGATCTGCGCACGCGGCTAGCAGAAGGAGAAGCCGCAGCGAGAGACCTTGATGCCCGCTTCCGGCAGGCGGTGAAGGAACTTGGCGAGGCCTCGATTGAGAATGCCACGCTCAAGGCCAATGCCGCCAACTTCGAGGAGCAGAAGGCGGGGCTGCTGGCGGCGCAGGAATCGCTCAAGAAAGAGTTCGAGAATGCCGGCGCCAAGATCCTGGCCCAGGCGCAGGAAGCCTTGCTCAACCGCGCGCAGGAACGCCTGAGCCAGTCCGAAGAAAAGAGCGCGGAACGCCTGAAGGCGCTGCTCGCTCCGGTCGATGAACGCCTGAAAAGCTATGAACAACAGGTCCAGACGCTGGAGCAGCAGCGCGTCGATGCCTTTGGCCAGCTGACCGGCCTGATCCAGTCGCTGCGTGAAGGGCAGGAACAGGTCCGGGCCGAGGCGGCGCGGCTGGGCAATTCGCTGACCAACGCGCCCAAGGCTCGGGGGCGCTGGGGTGAGCGGGCGCTGCAGAACGTGCTGGAACAGTGCGGTCTGTCCGAACACACCGATTTCGATCTGGAGCATTCCCTGGAAACCGAGGACGGCCGGTTGCGGCCCGATGCAATTGTCCATGTGCCAGGGCAGAAGAAGCTGGTGATCGATGCCAAGGTCTCGCTCAATGCCTATCAGGCGGCGTTTGAGGCCAACGATGATGCCGAGCGCAAACGGCATCTGGAACTCCACGCCAAGGCGATGCGCGGGCATGTCCAGACGCTGGGGGCCAAGGCCTATCAAAGCCAGTTTGATGATGCGCCGGACTATGTCGTGATGTTCGTGCCGGGGGAGCACTTCGTGGCTGCTGCGCTGGAAAGTGATCCAGAGCTTTGGGACTTCGCGTTTCATAACAAGGTTCTGCTGGCCACTCCTACCAACCTGGTTGCGATTGCTCGGACGGTGGCGATGGTCTGGAAGCAGGACCAGCTCGCGCGTGAAGCGGTGGAAATCGGCAAGGCCGGGGCTGAGCTTTATGACCGGTTGGCCGTGGCGGCCGAACACCTCAAGGGCATGGGCGCCGGGCTTGATCGGGCGGTGCGCAAGTACAACGATTTTGTCGGCAGCTTTGAACGCAATGTTCTGACGTCAGGACGGCGGTTGCGCGACAAGGGGATCGAAATCGGCAAGCGTGAGATCGAGGATGTTACCCTGCTCGAAGCCTCGCCGCGTTACGCTGATCACGAGGGTGGTGACCGCCCTGCGCTTTCCCTGGTCAACGATCCCAGCGATGCGGAATAGTTGCTGCGTTCAGCTGTCCAGCGCATCCAGCACTTCGTAAGCCAGCACCGCACCGGCAACAGCGGCGTTGAGGCTATCGGCGCGGCCCTTCATCGGCATGGTCACGCGCAGGTCGCAGGCGGCTTCGTAGTCTTCAGGCAAGCCGCGGCTTTCGTTGCCGACCATGATGAAACAGGGCCTGGCATAGGGCGCACCGCGATAGGGCACGGCATCGCGCAGGCTGGCAGCAACCAGTTGACCGGGCCCGCCACGCAACCAGGGGAGAAACGCATCCCACCGCGCCTGGGCGACTTGCTGGGTAAAGATTGCCCCCATGCTGGCGCGAACGGCTTCGGCCGACAAAGGATCGGCGCAATCGTCGATCAGGATCAAACCACCTGCGCCGACGGCATCGCCGGTGCGCAGCATGGTGCCAAGGTTGCCGGGGTCGCGCAGCGCCTGGGCCACCAGCCAGATCTTCGCCTTGCTGCGATCCAGCGCGGCGAGGCTCGTGTCGAACTCCGCGAACACCCCGCAAACCGCCTGCGGGTTGTCCTTGCCAGTGATCTTGCCAAGGATATCGGCGTTGGTTTCGATAACTTCGCCCCCGGCGGCGATCACGTCAGCTTCCAACGCCGCCAGCAGCGGATGCGGATCGCGCCCTTCGGCCATAACCAGCACTTCGGGCAGGTGCCCGCTCTCGCGCGCATCGGTCAGCAGGCGCAGCCCTTCGGCCAGAAACTTGCCGGCGGCCTTGCGGTGCTTCTTGTCCCGCAGGGCCCGCAGCGCTTTGACCGTGGGATTGGAAAAGCCGGTGATCTGGCGGCGGGTCAAATGCTCAATCCTCGCCAAAGCCGTCCTTGACCAGGCCGACCAGCTTGAGCAGCGCCGTATCGCAACCTTCGCCAGAAACGACGATGTCCACGCTGTCCCCCTTGGCCGCGCCGAGCATCATCAGGCCCAGGATTGAGCCTCCGGCAGCTTCATTGCCGTCCTTCTCAACGCGCACGGCCAAGCCTTCCGGAAGCTTGGCGACCGCGTTGACGAACTTGGCACTGGCCCGTGCGTGCAGACCGCGGTTGTTGACGATCTCGACCGTTTCGCGCGCCTCAGCCATTCCGTCTTTCCCCCACCCAACAGCCGGTCGTCACGCGTCCTGGCCAAGAAACTCCGATGCGATCGTGATGTAGTTGCGCCCGGCATCACGTGCCGCCTCGGTTGCCTTGCCCAGCGCCATGCAGGTGCGGGCCTTGGCCAGGCGGATCAGCATTGGCAGGTTGATCCCGGCAATGACTTCCACCTTGCCGGCCTCCATCAACGAGATGGCCAGGTTGGAAGGCGTTCCGCCGAACAGGTCAGTCAAAATGATGACCCCGCTGCCCCCATCGACTGACTTGACCGCATCGGCGATTTCGCGGCGGCGGGCTTCCATATCGTCATTCGGTCCGATGCAGACCGTTGCAACCGCATCCTGCCGGCCAACGACATGCTGCATGGCATGGACGAATTCCTCGGCAAGCTTGCCATGGGTAACCAGGATCAGGCCGATCATGCTGGGGGGATGCTCCGAACTGTCGCGCCGGCGAATCCCGCCGGAAAGTGGCGCTGGGCCATGACGCTGAACGCCGGCATGGTCAATGCTTTCCTTCGACGAGGTCAGCCGCGCGCGAGGCGAGGTTGCGATGGATCACCGTGGGACTAAACCCGGCTTCGGCCAGGACTTTTGCCAGTTGTTCGGCCGAATAGACCGAGCGGTGCCGTCCGCCCGTGCAACCGAAGGCAATGTTGACATAGGCCTTGCCCTGCGCGGCATAGCGGGGAAGCAGTATCAGCACGAGATCGCGAATCCGGCCAAAGGCTTCCTGCCAGGCCGGATCGCGAACGATATGATCGCCAACCGGAGCGTCCTGCCCGGTCAAGGGGCGCAGCTCCGGGTCCCAATGGGGATTGTCGAGGAAGCGCATGTCAAAGACCAGGTCGGCGATTGGCGGCATCCCGCGTGAAAAGCCGAAACTGGTGACGGTCACCGTCGTGCCCTGGGGTGCGGTATCGGCAAAGCGCTCGCGGATCGCCTGCTGAAGGTCGTTGCTGGTGAAATCGGTGGTCGAAATCACCATATCGGCCCAGCGCCGCAAGGGCTCAAGCAATTCACGCTCGGCCGCGATCCCGGTGGTGGCGGGCAGGTCCTGCGCCATCGGATGACGGCGGCGGGTTTCGTTGTAACGGCGTTCAAGCTCTGCACCGCCGCAATCCAGGAACAGGGTGGTCAGTTCCAGGTCAGCGCGCTGGACCAGCTTCTTCACCCGCTCGATCACCTTATTCGGGTCAAACCCGCGGGTCCGCGCATCAAAACCGATGGCCAGCGGCGGCCGAATTTCCGAGCGCGGTGCATCGGGGCTGTCAATCAGCCGGTCGAGCAGGCGGATCGGGAAGTTGTCGATGGTCTCCCATCCCTGATCCTCAAGCACCTTGAGTGCGGTGGTTTTGCCCGCACCCAGCAACCCGGTGACAAGCAGGACGCGCTGTTGCGAGTGAAGAGGGTCAGCTTCGGTCATGATCGTAACCAATGTGGCCCTGCTGAAGATCAATTGAAAGCCCCCACCGCTCCAAGGCGGCTTCCGCGCGCAGGGGTAATGCCGGGCTGTCAGGCCAGAATGCCAGGCAGGGCAGGCTGATACCTGCGATTGCCAGCGTTTCGGGTTCTTCGGGCAGGCGTGGAGCCTGCGGATCGAGCCGCAGCGCAAGTGCAACTGGCACCGGACCGACAGTCGGCCGGACAAGCAGGCCAACGTTGCGAACTTCGATCAGGCCCGCGATATTCGGCGGCGGTGATGCCATTAGCACCGAACCTTTCGCTGCCACGGTCAGCCCATCGTCACCGACCAACTCGGCCCCCCGGTCCAGCAGCGCCAGCGCCAGGCTGGATTTGCCCGAACCTGGTGGCCCCTGGATCAATAGGCCTCGTCCCCGAACAGCTACGCACGTCGCCTGGATCACGTTGCTCACTCGGCATCCTCGGTTACTTCGGGCAACGGCAGTTGCAGCACAAGACAAGCCCCCTGTCGCCCGTCAGGGCGGTCATGCGCCGAAAGCGAGCCATCGTGGGCCTCCGCAATGGTACGCGCGATCGCCAGGCCAAGCCCCGAATGGCTGCCAAAATCCTCATTCTGCGGCCGCAGCGAATGGAACCGTTCAAACACTTTTTCCCGCGCCTCCTTCGGAATGCCGGGCCCTTCATCGCTGACCGCCAGTTCCAGGGCATCGCCGTGCCGCTCAAGGGTTACGGTAACCGCTGCACCATTCGGCGAGAATGAGACGGCATTATCGAGCAGATTTTCGAGCACGCGCTCCAATCGCGCACCATCGCCGGGCACGTCCCAGGGACCGGGACCAAGGGGTAAGACTTCAATTCGACAGCCAAGGTCACCGGCACGTTCGGCTCTGGCCGCGACCAGCGAGCGGGCCAGCGCCAGCATGTCGACCGGCATGAACCGCGTGCGGGACAGTTCGGCATCGATCCGGCCCGCCTCGGCGATTTCGGTGATCAGCCGGTCGATCCGGCGCAGGTCATGGGCGGCAATTGCGGTCAACTGCTGGCGCAGGGCTTCGTCCTTGACCTTGCTCAGCGATTCGAGCGCCGACCGCAAGGAAGCGAGTGGATTCTTGATTTCATGGGCGACGTCGGCGGCAAAGCTTTCGCCGGCGTCGATCCGATGGCGCAAGGCTGATGACATGTCGGAGATGGCGCGAGCCAGCAGGCCGATTTCGTCGCGCCGTTCGGGCAGACGGGGAACAACGACCTGCCGTTCGCGCCCCAGCCGAACGCGGATCGCGGCACGAACCAGTTCGCGCAGCGGCTGGACAATCGTCCGGGCCAAAAACAGCGAGAGCTGGATCGAGATGATCAGCGTGATCGCCAGCACGATCGCCAGGGTCTGGCGCGCATCGCGCACGCTCTGCGTCACATCGCGGGCATTGCGGGTGGTAAGCAGCATGGTCCCGTCGGGGTCGACCGGCGTTGCCGCACTGATCACCGGGGTTTCATCGGGCGCAACCCGACGCTGGACGACAGTCGCCTTTAACCGCGTGGCTTCACCGATTTCGGGCCAGGCCGCGCTGCGCTCAACCTCGGGGTCGCGGTAGGCTGGGCCGGCGGCGTTGCCGATCAGGAAATTCATACCCGCGTCGATCCAGCGGGCGGCGTGCTGGTACCAGGGTTCGCTCGCCGGATCGACCAAGGCATAGGTTGGCGGTGCCAGCTTGAAACTGTCGAGCAGCAGATGACCCGACCGGTCATACAGCCGCAGGCGCAGCCTCTGCTCCTGTCCGATCTGGGTCATCAAGGCTGCGCGCTGTGTGGGTGATGCTGCCGCCAGCCCCTGGGCCGCGATTTGGGCCTCGGCCCGGGCAAGTTGGTAGCGTTCGGCAAACAGCTGGTTGCGGTAAGAATCGAGATAGAACAGGCTGCCGGCCATCAGGCCCAGGGCGATGATGTTGACCGCAAGAATCCGCGCGGTCAGCGAAGTGCGCCGGGTCCAGTCGCGCCGACGCCGGGTTTGGGGCAGCACCGTTTCAGGCATCGCCAAAGGAATAGCCGGCGCCATAGAGCGTGGCGATCGCTGCGAAATCCGGATCGACAACCCGGAACTTCCGGCGCAGCCGCTTGATATGGCTGTCGATCGTCCGGTCATCGACGAAGACATCGTCGCTATAGGCTGCGTCCATTAGCTGGTTGCGGCTTTTGATAACGCCGGGGCGGGTGGCCAGCGCCTCGAGGATCAGGAATTCGGTTACGGTCAGCGAGACTGGCTGCCCCTGCCAGGTCACGCGGTGCCGCGCCGGATCCATTTCCAAGGCCCCACGCACGATCGCCGCGCCCTGCAAGGAATCCGCAAGCGGCGCCGTTTCGTCGTCCGCCGCCTCTGCCCGGACCAGTTCAGTCCGCCGCAGGATCGCACGGATCCGGGCGACCAGCAGCCGTTGGCTGAACGGCTTGGTAATATAGTCGTCCGCGCCCAGCGACAGGCCAAGAGCTTCGTCGGTTTCCTCGTCCTTGCTGGTCAGGAAGATGACGGGCAGAGCACTTTTCGCCCGCAGCTGGCGCAGCAATTCGAAGCCATCCATGCGCGGCATCTTGATGTCGCACACGGCCAGGTCCGGCGGGTTTTCAAGCAGCGCCTTCAGCGCGGTCGCGCCGTCCGAATAGACCCGCGTCGCGAATCCTTCGGCCTGAAGGCCGATCGAAACGCTGGCCAGGATGTTGCGATCGTCATCAACCAGCGCGATCGTCTGCAGGGGGCTGGCGGGCGGGGCGTCCATGGGTTTGGCTATGGCATCCGGTTCGGGCTGACCGGGTTATCGCCTTCACCGGCTGGTGACAATGTTGCGATTTGCTTTGCCCCCGCATTCGATTTTCCTTGGGAAAGGGATCGCTGGAGCGACTGCGTGGTTTGACGGGTAGGGCCGTCACCGCTATGCGCCCAGACGAATCTCTGCATACGAATGCAGAACCCCCGGTCTAGCGCCTGGCGCTTGCCAAACACACGGAGACGACCTTGACCGCTGCGCTGTCCTTCCCGCTCGCAAACCAGGGTATTGCTACCAACGCCACGATCTTTGCCAACCTCGGCACGGCACCGCTGGTGGAGCATGCGCTGGCCAATGGCGAAGGTATCCTTGCAAAGGACGGCCCGCTGGTGGTTGAAACCGGCAAGCACACCGGCCGCAGTGCCAAGGACAAGTTCATCGTGCGCGATGCCCTAACCGACAGCACGGTCTGGTGGGGCAAGACCAACGTGGAAATGAGCCCGGAACACTTTGCCGCGCTGAAGGCCGATTTCCTGGCCGAACTGGCCAAGCGTGAGACGCTCTACGTGGCCGACCTGTTTGGCGGCTCGCAGCCCGAACACCGGGTTAAAGTGCGCGTGATCAACGAACTGGCCTGGCACAACCTGTTCATCCGCACGCTGCTCGTCCGCCCGAGCGAGAACGAGTTGGCCAGCTTCGTTCCCGAATACACGATCATCGATCTGCCCAACTTTGTTGCCGATCCGGCGCGTCACGGCTGCCGCAGCGAAACTGTGATTGCCGTCAACTTCACCGAAAAGCTGATCCTGATCGGCGGCACCAAGTACGCCGGTGAAATGAAGAAGTCGGTCTTCGGCATCCTCAACTACCTCTTGCCTGAAAAGGGCGTGATGCCGATGCACTGCTCGGCCAACATTGGCCCCGATGGCAAGACCGCGGTCTTCTTTGGCCTGTCAGGCACCGGCAAGACAACGCTCTCCGCCGATGCGAGCCGCACCTTGATCGGTGACGACGAGCATGGCTGGTCCGATACCGCGGTCTTCAACTTCGAAGGTGGCTGCTATGCGAAGATGATCCGCCTTTCCCCTGAGGCAGAGCCGGAAATCTTTGCCACCACCAAGCGGTTCGGCACGGTTCTGGAAAACGTGGTGATCGACCGTGAGACCCGCGAGCTCGATTTTGATGATAACTCGCTGGCAGAAAACAGCCGCGGCTCCTATCCGATCGATTTCATTCCGAACGCTTCGGAAGACAACCTAGGCCCGGTTCCGGCCAACCTCATCTTCCTGACGGCCGATGCCTACGGCGTGCTCCCGCCGATCGCGCGGCTCACGCCGGATCAGGCGATGTATCACTTCCTTTCGGGCTACACCGCCCGCGTCGCCGGTACGGAAATCGGCGTGACCGAGCCGGAGGCGACCTTCAGCACCTGCTTCGGCGCGCCGTTCATGCCGCGGCACCCGTCGGTCTATGGCAATCTGCTGAAGGAGCGGATCGCCAAGGGCGGGGTGAAGTGCTGGCTGGTCAACACCGGCTGGTCCGGTGGCAAGGCAACGATGCCCGGAATCAGCCGCATGCCGATCAAGGCCACCCGGGCCCTGCTGAATGCCGCGTTGGACGGCAGCCTCAACAATGCCGAGTTCAAGAAGGACGCGAACTTCGGCTTTGAAGTACCGGTGGCCGTGCCGGGTGTCGACAGCAAGCTGCTCGATCCCCGCGGCGCCTGGGCCGATGGCGCCGAATATGATCGGACTGCGCAAGATCTGGTTCGCAAGTTCATCGACAATTTCGCGCAATTTGCTGACCATGTCGATGAAAGCGTTCGCCAAGCGGCCCCCACCGCCGCCTGATCTGGCCCGGAACCTCCGGGCCTCTTGAAGAGACCCGGAGTTCCCGATGCCTGACTACCCGATCCGACTGTTTGTCGATGCCGAGGACGTGCGTCGAATCGGCAACGGCCTGCTTGACTGTACCCTGCCGCGCGCTGATTGGACGCATGAGGCGCACCTTGCCGCCTGCCTGTGGTTGCTGACCGAGCGGCCCGATATTCTGCCGGAACGTGACCTCCCTGTGCTCATTCGCCGCTACAATGAAAGCGTCGGCGGGGTGAACGATGACACCCAGGGCTACCATGAGACCCTGACGCAGCTTTACATCTCCGGGGTGCGTCGGTTTCTGGCTGAAACCGGTGCCGGGGGGCTGGTTGAACGGGTCAACGCACTCTTGGCGAGTGCAGTGGGCGGGCGCGATTGGCCGCTGCGATTCTACAGCCGAGAAGTGCTGTTCTCAGCTGCGGCGCGGCGCGGCTGGGTCGCGCCCGATCTCGCTCCGCTCTAACCCTGCTTCGTGGCAATGTACCGGTCGACATTTTGGGCCAGGACATCGAGCGGAACATTACCGCCGCCAACCACGGCATCGTTGTAGTCGCGCAGATCGTACTTCGTGCCCAAGGCCACCTTGGCTCGCTCCCGCTGGTTCAGAATTTCGCTGTGGCCAATCTTGTAGCCACAGGCCTGGCCAGGCCACGAACAATAGCGGTCCACCTCGCTTGATACTTCGGCGCGGCCGGAGCCATTGGTGTTCGCGAACCAGTCAATCGCCTGCTCACGAGTCCAGCGCTTGGCATGGAGGCCGGTGTCGACCACCAGACGGCAGGCGCGGAACGCGATCGACTGGAGATAGCCCAGCTGCCCGACCGGATCGCCATCATAGGCGCCCAGCTCATCACCCAGCGTTTCAGCGTACAGTGCCCAGCCTTCGGAATAGGCATTGAAAGCCAGCAGGGTCCGGATCAGCGGCAGGCGATTGGCATATTCACCCTGCCAGACGTGACCGAAAATCCCTTCGTGAAAGGCCAGGGTTGGCAGGCTGTAGTGGCTGTGCAGCTCGGTCGTGCTGAGGTTGATCCAGATCTTCCCGGGGATCGATCCGTCGATCGACCCAGCGCCACCATAGGCGCCAGGCGCGCCGGCTTCCTCGGCCGGGGGCAGGCGGCGAATCTCCAGGTTGCCCTTGACCGGGTGACCGAATGCGCGGGGCGCCTGCGCGCGCATGTAATCGACCTTGGATCGCATCAGCGCCACAATCTCGGCGCGGCCCTTGTCGTCGTTGGAAAACTGGAAGCGCGGGTCCTTGCCCAGCGCGGTCATGCGTTCACCCACCGTACCGTTGGTATAGCCAAGCGACCGCAGGATCGGATCCATCCGGCCATGCAGCATGGCAAGTTGCTCAAGTCCGATCTGGTGAACTTCGTCGGGCGAGCGGCTGGTCGTGGTGCTGGCGGATAGGCCCCAGGCATACCATTCGTCACCGCGCGGGCGGGCCCACATCCCGGCATCACTGGTGGCAATGCCGCGTTGAAGCTTCAGTTCCGCAAGCTGGCGCTCCAACGCTGCGGCGATTGGTCCGGTGGAAAGGGCCTTGGCGCGTGCCTCCCAATCTCCCGGAATAGTCGTCGTGCGGCGCACCAGCGACCGGGTCAGATCGCCACCGTCGCGCAGGCCAGCCAACTGGGCGGTCATTTGCCGGATCGCCTTGTCGAGCAGGAAGGACGGCGGCACCACACCCATGGCGCGGGCCGACTGAATTCGGCTCAGTTCGCCATCCAGCAGCGCCGGGAAAGCGCCAAGCCGGGCAAGGTAGGCCTCAGCATCGCTGGAATTGCGCACCGGGTGGTCACTATCAAGGAACCGCGGCACGTCGAGGTAGCCGCCGACATTCTGAATCACGACATAGGGCGTATTGCGCCAGCCACCGACGGCGACATCGCCATAGGGCAGGGCGAAGCCCTTCAGCGAGGCGCGGAAGGCGCTGCGCACCACGGCCAGGCTGGTTCGCGTGTCGGGATCGAGCGCTTCGGCATTGATGGCTTCGGCCTTGGCGAGGCCGCGGCGGAGCAGTTCCGCCATCGCCTGCTGGCCGGCGGCGGATCGATCCCCCAGCTTACCCCGCAAAGCAGCGTGATCGCCGGTGTCGATCCCCAGCGAAGTTGCGGATTCCGGATTTTGTTCAATCAGTTGCCAGGCCAGCGAATCAAGCAGTGCGGCGGGGCCGCCCGGCGCAGCGGGGGCTGCGGCAATGCGATTTGCACACCCGGGCAGGATGGTGGCAGCGGTGGAGGCACCCAGCAGGCCAAGGGTGTGGCGGCGCGAGAACGAGGTGTTTTGCATGCCGCCATCGTGCTTTGCGGCAATGGCCCTGTCAAACCTTCTTGCAGTCGCCTCTTGGCTTGACGCATCCGTCAGGATCGCCGACCAACTCAGGCCATGATCACAACCGTACTATCGCTGTTGACCCTGGCTGTCCTGCTGATGCTGGCGGGTGCCATGCTCCAATGGCGCCGGGGAGAGCGCCGGAAAGCGGTGTTGCTCATAATCCTGGCCTTGGTCGCCGGGATCAACGTGGCGATCTGGACGGTGCCTTACGATGGCGGTGAAGCGCCGGTGGTGCGGGCAAGCGACAGGCCTGCCTGACCCTCAACGGATCGGGCAGTCCGGCGCAAGGCGCATGTCGAGGTAATTGTCCACCGCACGCATCATGTCGTCGAGCTCGTTCTCGAAGAAATGGTTGGCCCGCGGCACTTCATCATGATGGATGGTGATGTGCTTTTGCGTGCGCAGCTTATCGACCAGCTTCTGCACGGCGCCCGGCGTAACCACCGTGTCCTGCGCGCCCTGGATGATGATGCCCGAGGCGGGGCAGGGGGCCAGGAAGCTGAAGTCATACATGTTGGCCGGCGGCGCGACCGAGATGAAGCCGCGGATTTCCGGGCGGCGCATCAGCAGCTGCATGCCGATCAGCGCGCCAAAGCTGTAACCCGCGATCCAGGTGGTGCTGGCTTCGGGATGGATCGACTGGACCCAGTCGAGCGCCGCGGCGGCATCGCTCAGCTCGCCAATGCCGTTGTCAAAGCTGCCCTGGCTGCGGCCAACGCCGCGGAAGTTGAAGCGCAGGGTGGCGAAGCCGCGGGCCTGGAACGTCTTGTACATCGCCATGGTGATGCGATCGTTCATTGTCCCGCCAGCCTGGGGATGGGGGTGCAGTATCATCGCCACGGGCGCACGCGGACGGGTAGCGGGCTGGAAGCGCCCTTCAAGGCGGCCTTCGGGACCGGGGAAGATGACTGACGGCATGGACCAGGTACCTGCTTCTTGGCGGCTCCACCCGTGGTCGCCGGAGAAAACGGCGGACCGGACCAGATGGGGCTATGATCGGGAGAGAGGCGCTATATAGAAACGGACCTTCGAAAAGCAACTTTTCCGAATGATGACTGGCAAAACCATCTATCTTGACCATCAGGCCACGACGCCGCTTGCTCCCGAAGCGCTCGAAGCGATGCTGCCCTGGCTCTCGGGGCCTGAGAGCATGGGCTTTGCCAATCCGCATTCGATGCACCGGGCGGGCCGAGCGGCGGCCGCTGCGGTTGAACTGGCGCGCGAGCAGGTGGCAGGCCTGTTACCCAAGGGCGGACGGGTAATCTTCACCAGCGGTGCGACCGAAGCCTTGAACCAGGCCTTGCGATCAGTTCCGCGCGGCCCGATCGCCTATTCGGCGATTGAGCATTCGGCCGTGGTCAATGCGGCGATTGCCAGCGGCGAAATGGTGCATGAACTACCGGTCGGTGCAGATGGCCTGGTCGATCCAGAGGTGCCGTTGCCGGAAGGCGTGGGCCTAGTCGCCGTGATGCAGGTTAACAATGAGATCGGGACGGTCCAGCCGGTCGACCGTCTGGCTGAGCGTGCGCAGGAAGCGGGGGCACTGTTCCTCTGCGATGCGGTGCAGGGGGCGGGCAAGCTTGCGCCGCCCGAGGGGGCCGATCTGATCGCCATCACCGCGCACAAGCTTTACGGACCCAAAGGGATTGGCGCGCTGTGGGTGCGCGATGGGGTGAAGATTGGTCCGTTGATTGCGGGCGGGGGGCAAGAAAGCGGACTACGGTCCGGCACCCTCAGCCCGGCGCTCTGTGCGGGATTTGGTGCAGCTGCTGCCCTGGCTAGGACCCGAATGGACGCCGATTTCCAGCACCTTTCAGGGCTTGCGGCTCTGGCCCGCTCGATCCTGTCGCGGTGGTCCGTCAATGGCAGTGAAACGGCGCGTTGGCCGGGCAATCTTAACCTGCGGCTTGAAGGACTGAATTTTCCGCGCCTGCTTAGCGATTGCCGTGATCTGGCCTTCTCGGCCGGTTCCGCTTGTGGCAGCGGTACAGGTGCGCCAAGCCGGGTGCTGTCGGCCATCGGGCTGGAGCCGGCCCAGGCCCGCAATTCGATCCGCCTGGGGTTTGGTCGCTATACCACGCACGAGGAGGTTGAGGCCGCGTGCCGTGCGCTTGAAGCTGCCGCCCAGGCGCAGGGAGTTTGAGCATGCCCAAGGTTCAATTTATTACTGCCAAAGGCGACCGCGTAACGGCTGCGGCGGCCGACGGGGACTGCTTGCTCGAAGTGGCCCAGAACGCCGATATGCCGCTCGAGGGCACCTGCGAGGGCCAGATGGCCTGCTCCACCTGCCACGTGATCATCGGCAAGGACTGGTTTGAAAGGCTGCCGCCCGCCAGCGAGGATGAGGAAGACATGCTCGATCTCGCCGCCGGGGTTACCCGGACCAGCCGACTGGCCTGCCAGATCACGCTGACTGATGCGCTGGACGGTCTTGAAGTGCGGATTCCGGGGGAAAGCCGCAATATGCAACGCCGCTGACCCTTGGCGGCCGATTTGCGCCCCTGCTAGGGCGCTGGTGCAATGACGACCGATACGACCGAACCCGATCCGTTTGATGCCATCGTCGATGCGCCGTTCGATGCGGCGTTGAGCGAGCGGTACCTTGTCTATGCGCTCTCGACGATTACCGCGCGTTCGCTGCCCGATCTGCGCGACGGTTTGAAGCCGGTCCACCGCCGCCTGCTGTGGGCGATGCGGCAGCTGAAGCTCAACCCGAACGATGCCTTCAAGAAGTCGGCCCGCGTGGTCGGCGATGTCATCGGTAAGTATCACCCGCATGGCGATCAATCGGTTTATGATGCGATGGTCCGCCTGGCGCAGGATTTCTCGCTGCGTTACCCGCTGGTCGACGGGCAGGGGAACTTTGGCAACATCGATGGCGATAACGCTGCCGCCTATCGTTACACCGAAGCCCGCCTGACCAAGACCGCGATCCAGCTGATGGCCGGGTTGGACGAGGGTACGGTCAACTTCATCCCGACCTACAACGGCGAAGAGGAAGAGCCGGAAGTCTTCCCCGGGCTGTTCCCGAACCTGCTGGCCAATGGGTCCAGCGGCATTGCCGTGGGCATGGCGACCAATATTCCCAGCCATAACGTTGCCGAAATCATCGATGCCTCGCTGCTGCTTATCGACAATCCCCATGCTGAGCATGCTCAGCTGATGGATGTGTTCCAGGGCCCCGATTTCCCGACCGGCGGGATCGTTGCCGAAAGCCGCGAGGTTATCTCGCGCGCTTATGAGAGCGGCCGGGGTGCGCTGCGGGTTCGCGGGCGGTTCTCAACCGGGCGCAACGCCGATGGATCATGGGAAGAAACCGGAGTCGAAAAGCTGGGCGGCGGGGCCTGGCAACTGGTCGTCACCGAAATCCCCTACATGCTCCAGAAGGGCAAGCTGATCGAGCAGGTCGCCCAGCTGATCGCCGATAAAAAGCTGCCGATCCTGGAAGACGTCCGTGATGAATCGGATGAGCAGATCCGGCTGGTCTTCGTGCCCAAGAGCCGCAACGTCGATCCCGAACTGCTCAAGGAATCGCTGTTCAAGCTGACGGACCTGGAAACCCGGTTCGGACTTAACCTCAATGTCCTTGATGCCAGCCGCACGCCCGGCGTGCTCAGCCTCAAGCTGGTCCTCCAGGAATGGATCAAGAGCCAGATCGACGTGCTGGTGCGGCGCAGTCAGCACCGCCTGGCCAAGATTGCCGACCGGCTCGAGCTGCTCGACGGCTATATCATTGCTTACCTCAACCTTGATCGGATCATCGAGATCATCCGGACCGAGGACGAGCCGAAGCCGGTAATGATCGCCGAATTCCAACTGACCGACCGTCAGGCCGAAGCGATCCTCAACATGCGGCTGCGCAGCTTGCGCAAGCTTGAGGAAATGGAGCTGCGGCGTGAGCGGGATGACCTGCTGGCTGAGAAGGACGAGCTGGAAAAGCTGCTTGAAAGCCCGGCCCGTCAGCGCACGCGGCTGAAGCGTGACCTCGCCAACCTGCGCAAGGACTATGCCGAGGATACGGCGCTGGGCCGCCGCCGCACGACCGTGGCCGAGGCCGCGCCAACGGTTGAATTCAGCATGGATGCCATGATCGAAAAGGCCCCGGTCACGGTGATCCTTTCGGCCAAGGGCTGGATCCGGGGGGCGAGCGGACACGAGGCGCTCGACAAGGAATTCAAGTTCAAGGAAGGCGATGGCCCGGCTTTCGCAATCCACGCCCAGACCACCGACAAGCTGCTGGTCGCTTGCGACAACGGTCGGTTCTATACGCTGGGTTGCGACAAGTTGCCCTCGGCCCGCGGCTTTGGAGAGCCGATCCGGACCATGATCGATATCGATGCCGGGGCGGAGATCGTCGGGCTTCTGGTCTACAAGCCCAAGGCGCAATTGCTGCTCGCTAGCAATGCCGGACGCGGCTTTGCCGCCGAGGCTGACGAGCTGCTGGCCGAAACCCGCAAGGGCCGCGGCGTGATGACCACCAAGCCGGGCGTGAAGCTGGCCGTGGTCCGCGAAATCCCGCCCGAACATGATCACATCGCCGTGGTGGGCGATAATCGCAAGCTGGTGATCTTCAGCCTTGAAGAACTGCCCATTCTTGCGAAGGGGCAGGGGGTTACCCTGCAACGCTACCGCGATGGCGGGCTGGCCGATGCGACCACGCTGAAGCTGGATGAGGGGCTGTCGTGGAAGATGGGCGGCGACACCGGCCGGACCCGCACCGAAGGGGATGTGCGGCTGTGGAAGGTCGCACGCGGCGCCGCCGGTCGACTGCCGCCGAACGGCTTCCCGCGAGATAACAAGTTCTAGCCTTTAGGGGTCAGGATCAGCCTGTTTTCCTCAACACGCCAGCTGGCCAGCTGGCTCAGCACGTTCATGCCGATAACCTGGGTGTCGTTGGACGTGTCCTGTGGCACTGCAATTGGCAGATTGCGCACTTCGATATTGCCAAAGCGCAGAATTTGGGCCTGACCAAGTGTTGCGGTGATCACGCCATTCGCGGTTTTGAGCTGCAATGGTGGCCTGGTCAGATCAGGCTCAATCCCAAGCGCGCTGGCCTGGTCCTGCCCGATGCCGGTGAAGGTTGCGCCCGTGTCGATCAGGAAGTCGAGGGGTTGACCGTTAATCTCAGCCTTGACCCAGAAATGGCCATCGCTGGCCATCGGTACGATCGTTTCGCCGCCGTTGACGGTGATCGCGGGGCGCCGGTCCAATTCCAGCGCGGCATCCGATCGCTCAGCCGTGTACGCCAGCTGGCCGACAAGGATTAGTCCCGCTGCCAGCATCCCAAGGTAGCCAGTCTGGCGCAGGCCACGGGCCAGACTGGGCCGGTCCCGCTCGAACATCCAGCCTGCCGCCGCGGCGATCACCGACAGAATGGCAATAAGCAGCAGCGGTTCGTTGTATGCCAGTTCGGTCACCTTTGCCCGCCAAGCTCCGCATCCAGCAGCGCGGGAATCGTCGCATCGGCAAATCCGGCGGCGATCCAGCCGCTTTCCACCTGCCGCAGCACGCGTGCCACATCCGGCCCGGCCTTGATCCCGCGTGCAACAATTTCACCGCCCTTGAGCGGGAAGGCCGGGATCGTCCAGCCCTCCAGCGCAGACACATCAGCGCCGGCAATCAGCAGTCGGTCAAGCGCGGCTTCGCGGCCCAGCCGATAGGCCAGCGGGCGGGCCTCCGCCTCTGAACCGTCACGCGCGGCGGCCGTTGCCAGCCGCTTCTTCTGCGCGCCGGACAAGCGGAATCGGCTCGCCACGGCCTCGGCCAACTGGACCTCTGCCGGAAGCAGCGCGGCGAGGCGGCGCAGCCCATCGGGCGCAATCTGCTGGCGCCGTTCTTCGGCGATCAAGGCGACCAACGCGTCAACCCTGGCTTCGGGCAAGACCACATCGAGCACGCCCAGTTCCGCCATTCGCGAAACGGTCGGTGCGGGGTCGGTAAGCGACAGGAGGTTCATCATCTCCATGCCGACCCGCTCGCGCGACAAGCCCTTCAGCGTTGCGGCCAGTTCGGCGCAGGCGCTTTCGGACGCGGCATCGGCCGGGACCGAGCCAAACCGCGCCTGAAACCGGAAATAGCGCAGAATCCGCAGGTGATCCTCGCGGATGCGCTGATGCGGATCGCCGATGAACCGGACGCGCCGTTCGGCCAGGTCTTCCAGTCCGCCAAACCAGTCGAAAATCTCGCCGCTCGCCGGATCGGCATAGAGCGCGTTGATCGTGAAATCGCGCCGGGCAGCATCGTCCTGCCAGTCGCTGGCGAAGGCGACTGTCGCGCGGCGGCCATCGGTGCTGACGTCATGGCGCAGGGTGGTGATTTCAACCGGACCGCCCGGCAAAACGGCGGTAACCGTGCCGTGCTCAATCCCGGTCGGAACAACCTGAATGCCGGCATCTTTCAAGCGTTGCATCACCGCCTGAGGTTCAAGCGGCGTGGCAATGTCGACATCCTTCACCGGAATGCCCAGCAGAGTGTCGCGCACCGCGCCACCGACATAGCGGGCCTTGCCGGCACCAAGCGCGGCAACCAGCGCCGCCAGATCGGCACGCTTGGTCCAGTCAGCCGCAGGCAGAGTGGTCGTCACCATGCGATCCGCCGCGACAGGTTATGGATGATCGCTGCGGTCACGCCCCAAATCCGATGCTCTTGCCACATGATCTCGATGTAGCGCCTTTCGGCGCCTTGCCAAAATGCCGATTGTTCAACCTGGTTCTGGCGATCGAACACAAAGTCGACCGGGGCCTCGAACCACCGGGCCACTTCGGTCGGGTTGGGGTTGAGTTCAAGATCGGGCGGTACCACCGCGATCACGGGGGTCACTTCATAGCCGGTCCCGGTGCGGTATTGGTCGCTCGTGCCGATCACAGTGACATCGCGTTCGTGGATGCCCAATTCCTCCCAGGCTTCGCGCAGGGCAGCTTCAACCGGCGTTTCGCCGGGATCGATCTTGCCGCCGGGAAAGGCAACCTGACCGGGGTGGGAGCGCATGTTGGAGGGGCGGTGGATCAGCAGAAAACCGGGCCGTTCCCGCTGTGTGATCGCGGCCAGCACGGCTGCCGGACGAAAGCTTCCGTCATGGCGCTCGTCCGATAACAGGTCATCTCGTTCCTGCGCATGCCCCGCCTCGTGCAGGCTTCGCAGCCGCGCCACCAGTTCGCTCATGCGGGCACCAGGGAAAAGCCTGTGCCCTGGCTGGTCACGCAGAGCTCGGCATCGGCCAGTTCGACCAGCTGCAGCCAGGTGCTGCGGTTGATCCGGGCTTCGCAGCCGTTGCGGACCATGAGGTAAATGGCCGGGAGCTCGGCTGGGCCGCGCGCCAACACCGGGTGGTCTGGCCCGGCCACGATGATCTCGTCGGTGTTCAGACGAAAGGCCAGCGCCCCATCCTGTGCCACTACGTCAGTGGCGATAAAGGCGGCATCCTCGACCTTGATGGACTGCTTTTCGAACGGTGTAACCAACCAGTGGCTGCCATCAGCCTCGCGCCGCAGCAGCCCCGCAAAGGCCCGGATCATCGCTGGGCGCCGGATTTCCCCGCCGCCGTGGAACCAGCGCCCGTCCGCCTTGATCGTCATCAGGCTGTCGCTGGTGGCCTGCGGGTTCCACTCCGCAACCGGCGGCAGCTTGCGCTCCGCATTCAGCGCCGCGATTTCCGCAAGGCTCAGCGTGGCAAGATCGGGTAGCGGCTCATAGGGCATCAGGGGTGCGATGCCAGATCAGCTTAGCTGCGCCAAGGCCCCAGCATGCCTTCGGCGGGGAGGACGGCCGGATTGTCGCACCGCACCAGCAGGCGGTGGCGCTCAAACGGCCCGGGCAGGCCCCAGCCGCCGGTGTGGGCATTGGTGAAGCCCCAGAAGCGGCCATAATATTCCGGATCGCCGATCATTACCTGCGGCAGCGGTGCCTGCGGCGATAGCGCGGCCAGGCTGGCAGTCATCAAGGCCTTGCCATAGCCGGTGCCTTGCGCGCCGGGTTCAACCGCAACCGGACCGACCATGATCATCGGGTGGCGGCGGCCATCGGGATCGGTCAACGCAACCGGCCAGCACTGGATTGTTCCGACCAGGTGTTCTTCGCCGTCAATCGCGGCAAAGGACAGGCCGGGCAGCCAATCCATGCCTTCGCGCACCTTGTACGCGGTGCGTTTGTGGCGGCCCGGCTCGAACGCGCGGTCAAGCAGTTCCTCAACCAGCGCGGGATCGACGTTATCAAGCGGGATCAGGGTAGGACCGTCTGCCATAGGCGCGCGCCCCTAAGGCGCGGGGGCGCGCTTGTCGATGGAAAATGCCCCATGGCTATTCTGCAGGGGTCAACTTCAGCAACCGGCCGCCCTTGCCATCTTCAATCACCAGCAGGCTGCCGTCATGGGCTTCGGCAACATCGCGGATGCGCTTGTCGAGCGGGTAGCGGGCCTCTTCGATCACTTTGGTGCCATTGATCGAAACCCGCACCAGCCCTTTTGAAACCAGGCCGCCGATCAACAACTGCCCGCGCCAATCACGAAACGCCTTGCCGCGGTAGAACACCATGTCCCCCGGGGCGATGACCGGGGTCCAGCTCAGATTTGGCGCGGCCATATCAGGCCGCGTGCTGTGCGGGGGAATGTCACGACCATCATAGTGATCGCCTTCCGAAACGATCGGCCAGCCATAGTTCTTGCCGGGTTCAACCAGGTTGAGTTCATCGCCGCCAGCCGGCCCATGTTCCAGATCCCACAGCCGCCCTTGCGGGTCGAAAGCCAGCCCCAGGATATTGCGATGGCCGTAGGTCCAGATTTCGGCACTGACTCCGCCCTTGTCGGCGAAGGGGTTGCCGGGGGCCGGGTTGCCGTCGGGCAACAGGCGCAAGACCTTGCCGAGGTTGACGGACAGATCCTGCGCTGGGTCCATCTTCTGCCGCTCACCCGAAGCAACGAACATCAGCTGGCCATCGGGCGAGAAGGCGATGCGATGCGAAAAGTGTCCGCGGCCGGTGACCTTCGGGTTCTGGCGCCAAAGCACTTCCAGACCCTCAAGCCGCGGGGCTTCGCCCAAGACCAATCGTGCCCGGCCAACCGCGGCCCCGCGGGTATCATTCTCGCCAGCTTCGACCCACGAAAGGTAAACGAGCCCGCTCTTTGCGTAATCCGGCGCGAGAACTACATCGCCAAGCCCGCCCTGACCGCCGGCGTCGACCTTTGGCACCCCGGCCACGTCCTTGACCGCGCCGTCGATCAGCTTGAGGCTGCCGGCCTTTTCCGTCACCAGCACCCCACCGTGCGGGAGGACCGCTATTGCCCAGGGCGCATCCAGCGTGGCGAGGGGGGTGACAGCGAAGACACCCTTGGTTTCGGTAACGGTTGGCCTATCCCCAGCAACCGAGGGGCTGCAGCTTGCGAGGAGGGCGGCGAGCGGGAAAAAGGTGCGGATGATGGTTTTGGTCATGGCCTTGTAGATGGAATCCGCGCTGCGCTTTGCCAAGGGGACCAAAGGCCGGGTCGTGATCGGCGTTGATGAGGCTGGACGCGGCCCACTGGCCGGGCCGGTCGTGGCCGCGGCCTGTGTGCTCGGTCCCGATGCGCCTGCCGGACTGGACGATTCCAAGAAGCTCTCGGCCAAGCGCCGCGCGGTGCTGGAGCCGCAGATCAAGGCCAGCTGCCAGTGGGCGCTGGGTGTGGTTGAGGCAGAGGAGATTGACCGGATCAACATCTTCGCCGCGACCATGCTGGCGATGACCCGGGCCGTGGCGGCACTCTCGCTGGAACCCGATGAAGTGCTTATCGACGGCAATATGACCCCGGCGGGGCGGCACCCCGATTGGTGCTGGCCAGCCCGCGCGATTGTCGGGGGAGACGCGCTCGAACCCTGTATTTCCGCGGCTTCGATCCTGGCCAAAGAGCATCGCGACCGGCTGATGCGCGAATATGCGCTCGCCCATCCGCATTATGGATGGGAGACCAACATGGGATACGGCACGGCAGAGCACCTAGCGGCCTTGCGGGAGCATGGCCCAAGCCCGCTTCACCGCCGCAGTTTTGCGCCGGTGGCCCAGCTGGTCTTGATCTGACCAAATTATTTTGCGGGCGAGTCCCGCAGGCCACACCCACCATATGTTGAGTCCGGGGCGAATCCCGGGACTCAACATGCTGTGCCGGACTCGTTGTGTTCCACTTTGAATCGCGCTGAATCGAAAGGATTCCTGAGGCCTTTGCACTTGACGCCGGACTCCGGATGACTCACCCTGTGGATAACTTTTGCAGTTTTTCAGGGAATGACATGGGCCAGATGCTGGTGGGTGAAAAGGCGCGGTTGAAGCCCGTGCGCGAGGTGGTTCGGCCGGATTTACCGGTCGGCCGGATCCTCGATGGCGATTGCATCGAAGCGATGCGCAGCCTGCCCGATGCCTCGATAGACATGATCTTTGCCGATCCGCCCTACAACCTGCAGTTGGGTGGCGACCTGTCGCGCCCCGATGGCAGCCATGTCGATGCGGTGACCGATCACTGGGACCAGTTCGACAGCTTTGCCGCCTATGACAAGTTCAGCCGTGAATGGCTGACCGAGGCGCGCCGCCTGCTCAAGCCAAACGGCTCGCTTTGGGTGATTGGGTCCTATCACAACATCTTCCGCCTCGGCGCGATGTTGCAGGACATGGGTTTCTGGATCCTCAACGACATCGTCTGGCGCAAGTCCAACCCGATGCCGAACTTCAAGGGCACCCGCTTTACCAATGCGCACGAAACGCTGATCTGGTGCTCGATGGGTGAGAAGGCCAAGTACACCTTCAACTATCGCGCGATGAAGACCCTGAATGACGAGCTGCAGATGCGCTCGGACTGGGTTCTGCCGATCTGCAGCGGGCAGGAACGGCTCAAGAAGGGCGGGCACAAGGTCCACCCGACGCAAAAGCCCGAAGCGCTGCTCTATCGCGTCATGCTGGCGACGACCAACAAGGGCGATGTCGTGCTCGATCCCTTCTTCGGCACCGGCACAACCGGTGCGGTGGCTAAGCGTCTGGGCCGCGAGTGGATCGGTTGCGAACGCGAAAGCGCCTATCGCGAGGCCGCGCTTGAGCGGATCGAGCTGGCCCTGCCGCTTGATGAATCCGCGATCACCACGATGCAGAGCCCCAAGGCCGCGCCGAAGGTGGCCTTTGGCACGCTGGTCGAAACCGGCTTTATCGCTGCCGGTGCGAAGATTTTTGACAAGAAGCGCAAGCTTTCCGCCACGGTCCGCGCCGATGGCTCGTTGGTTTCGGGCGAGCAGATGGGTTCGATTCACGGCCTTGGCGCCAAGCTGCAGGGCGCGCCCAGCTGCAACGGCTGGACCTTTTGGCACATCGAGCATGAGGGTGAGCTGAAGCCGCTCGACGCAATCCGGCAGCTATACTTGCTGGCGACGGAAGATTGACCACCCGGTATTACCTCCGCCCCATCGCCCTGGCTGGATCGCCGCAGAGCGAGGAGGGCGGGGTCATCCGCCTGGCGGGCGGGCTGGCCTATGCCAGCCGCTTTGCCGTGATTGCGCGCGAAGGCGGCAAGATCGTCTCGCGCGAAATCTATTCGGCGACGGAGTCGCGGGCACGATTGCCTGAGCTTTCACCGCACCTGCAGGTCCAGTTCGAAAACCTGCAACGGGTCCCTGCGCCACTTGTTTGCGGCGCGCGGACCGTGCGGCTGGACCAGCCGCAGGTCATGGGCATCCTCAACATCACGCCCGACAGCTTTTCCGATGGCGGCCAGTTCATGGACGATCCGGAAGTCGCATCGGCTCATGCCTCGACCATGCTCGAGGCCGGTGCCGCGATCATCGATATCGGTGGTGAAAGCACCCGGCCCGGCGCGGCAGCCGTCTGGGAAGGTGATGAACTGAAGCGCGTGGTGCCGATGATTGAGCGGCTGGCCTCGGCGGGCGCTGCCATCTCAATCGACACCCGGCGGCCAGCCGTGATGGAAGCAGCGCTCGCAGCCGGCGCCCATATCCTGAACGACGTGTCCGCGCTGCGCCATGATCCGCGCAGCCTCGAATTCGCGGCGCGTTCCGGGGCACCCGTGGTGCTGATGCATGCCCCGGGCGAAGGCGATGATCTTCACACCGGCGGGGCCTATTCGGACGTGGTCCTGGACGTCTTTGACTGGCTGGCCGAGCGCCGCGATGCAGCGATTGCCGCGGGAATTCCACGGGACCGGATCGTGCTCGATCCGGGTATCGGCTTTGGCAAGTCGGTTGCTGACAACCTGGCGCTGATGAATGCCCTGCCGCTGTTCCATGCGCTTGGCCAGCCGCTGCTGATTGGGGTGAGCCGCAAGCGCATGATCGGCGCACTATCGGGTGAGGCTCCGGCCCACCAACGGCTGGGGGGCTCGATCATGCTGGCGACCAAGGCACTGGAAGCCGGGGTCCAGCTGCTGCGGGTCCACGATGTGCTGGAAACGGTGCAGGCGCTGCGCGTCTGGCGCGGCTTGCGCGATGCCGCGCTCACCGATTTCAGCCAGCTCGCCCCTTAGGCGACCTCGCCGATCCCCAGGTCTGAGAGCTTGCGATAAAGCGTCGAACGACCGATCCCAAGCCGCCGCGCAACCTCGGTCATCCGGCCGCGGTAATGGCCAATGGCCAGGCGGATCACATCTGCCTCGATCTCTTCAAGTGGGCGCAGATTGCCGTCCTGGGTGTAAAGCGTAACGCCAATCGCCTCGTGATGATGTTGGCTGGGATTGCCTGCATCGCCCAGTAGATTGGCAAGCTGCGGAAAATCGTCGGCGGTCAGCGCATCACCATCGCAGAACACGGCGGCCCGGAACAGGACTGCCTGAAGCTGGCGGGCATTGCCGGGCCAGTCATATGCGGTCAGCAGCGCCAGCGCCCCGTCGGTAATGCCCATCTCGCGCAGGCCGGGCTGTTCGCCGATCCGCGCCAGGAAATGGCGGGTGAGGGCGGGAATGTCTCCCGCGCGGTCGCGCAGCGCCGGCACTTGCACCGTCACGCCAGAGATCGCCTCATAGAGTTCCGGCAGGAAATGGCCGCTTGCCACCATGTCCTTAAGCGGCAGGTTGCTGGCCGCGATCAGGCGAACGTCGATCCGGAAAGAATGGCGCGCACCGATCGGGCGGACATCGCCGCGTTGGATTGATTCGAGCAGGCGCTGCTGGACCGCCAGTGGCAGCCGGTCGACCTCATCGAGCGCCAGGGTACCGCCATCGGCATGCTGGAGCGCACCGACATGACGGTCAAAAGCCCCCGGAAATGCACCCTTCTCATGTCCGAACAGGGCTGATTCAACCGAATTGGAGGGAATGGCACCGATGTTGATCATGCGGAACGGAGCCTTCGTCCGCGGGCTTGCAGCCTGCATCGCGCGGATCAGCATTTCCTTGCCGGTACCGCTTTCGCCCTCGATCAGCACCGGGCCATGGCCCCGCGCGGCCTTGGCCGCAATGGCAAGAGCGCTGCGGAAGTTGGGCGCGGCCCCGATCATCGCGTCAAATTCGGGCTTTGACGGCATCTTCTCGGTCAGCGGCATCAACTCGTCACGCGGGGCTTCGCGGGTGGTCGCCATGCGCAGCGCCTGCATCAGCCGTTCGGGTGAGACCGGCTTGACCAGATAGTCGGTGGCCCCCGCGCGCATCGCCTCAACCGCCAGCAAGGGCGAGGCAGAGGCTGTCAGCATCAACAGCGGCAGGCCCGGACGGCGGCTTTTCAGCTCGGCGATCAGGCTGCAGGCTTCATCGCCCGGCACCCATTG
>JACCDJ010105792.1_pt1 | contig 26760 bp, 26 predicted proteins | sample 7444481 | NCBI WGS metagenome assembly JACCDJ01 (sample SAMN15323435, study PRJNA562643) | freshwater metagenome | isolation source: river surface water | place: USA:Blue River Watershed | collected 2017-08-15 | reverse complement strand
GCGGTCTGAGCTTTTCTTAGTAAAGTCCCAAATTAGGTCCATCCGAAACGAAGTGAAGGATATTCCGGTCCCCGCTACTAAGAAAAGCCAGTCAGAAATGATTGGCTTTTTTATGGGCTTAAACTGAAGCAAGCTGAAATGGATGTGGAATTCTTTTCCTTGAATACTAGCTCATTTTAGTGGAACTCCAAATTTCAATTCCAAAAGTTAAATAAACCCCAATATCCAAAGCTCAGTAATAGCATAAGGTGAACTGCATAATTTAAGACTAAAGTTGTGCGCAGCCACAGCTTCGGTTTCTTTGCTTTCAGGCTGTTTCGGGTATGAATAACAAGGGGCAAGAATAATCCTAACAACAGAAATGGTGTATATGAAGATGCACTGATTAATCTCGAATTGTAATGTTGATACGGGACATCGAAATAGAAAATGCTGTTATTTGTATTTAACACCACGATATATGCGATGAGTATGAAATTCAACGAAACAAGCACTAAAACCGATTTGAATGAAAAAGGAGATCTTTTATTTTTCTGAATTTGCGACAGCAACAACACGACAGAATTCAGAGCTAATAATCCAGCAAACAGGCCAAGCAAAAGTCTTAATGCAGGTGTATTTGAAGGCGTTTTGAAATTGATGAGTCTTTCAAATTCAGGATTCCAAGGGAATATTTCAGCAATATTTAAAATATGATCGCCTTTTGATAGCTCATGGGTTAAATTGAATTGCACCAATGAATCAAAGTTGTGGTAAAAGTAGATACCGACTACTTTTTCTTTGGTGTCAAAAATAGAAGTGATTAGGGTGCCATCGCCATTTCTGCTTCTACAAACAACCATTGTATCGGAGAGGGCAGTGCTAAAGTCAATAGAGGAAGTTACTTTATGGCTTTTTAAAAAATCGACTCCATTACGGTATCTTTCAAGTTTTCGGGCTTGCTCATTGTTCGTTATAGAAGGACAAAAATTTGCCAAAACATAATTGGGATTGTTGCCTTCAATTAGTTTGTAAGGTTCTACAATCAAATAAGCGCCTAAACTGTCAATATAGATAAACACATCATTTAAAAAGAAGCTGTGGTCATATTGCTGAATGTATTTTTTCACCTCTTTAACGGTTGCACAACGACGAAGAATTTCTGATAGGTAGTCAGCTTCGTTGGTTATTTTTCGCCTGGCTTTAAATCGGTTACTTTGTTTAGGGTAGTATGATGATAATCGAGAAAACACAAGTCCAGCAGTATTCATGCCTGATTGTGGCGTTGTTCTGTTTGCAGAAACTTGTCTTGACCCAGTAAATACGGTTCCATACCCATCGTGCCGTTTGGCTTTCTCAAACCATATTTTGGGTGTCGTCAACCAAGTATCGTGGTTACAACCAACTATTGTTTTGCCAGCTGCTGTAATTTTATACATACTACAAGCCATCAAATTGTTTTGATACAATACCAAAACAAGTGTCACGAGCAGAATTTTATAGGCTTTTTGAATTGTCATTAATTCTATATAGATCATTGATTTTTTGCACACAACTTATTCATATGCTCAATAACTTGGGGCGTATTGCTTTAAATGTACTCTAAATTGTCGATTAGGGGTATAAAATAGGATTCGGTATTGTATCTTATGACTTACCTTATTATCAATTTTAGGTACTTTTATTTAGACTAAATACCCAAAGGGAAAACAATGAATTACAACGACAAAAAATTCAGACCGATTAGCAATACTGAAAACGGTGAGACGTCTAGTGAAACACTGTTTCATTATAAGCAAGTTGGAAATATCCTTACTTCAGCATATTCAGGCGGAAAGATAGAAGTATAAACTGAATTGATATGGCTTACTTACACCTCAACAAGCTTCCCATATACATACTGGCATTAACCGCATTGACTTTCTTGGCAAGTTGTGACAATTTTGAAAGGCGCTTTTACGAAAATATTGACCAAGGACAATTAAACGTCATTCAAAACGGAACCGACACTTTTGACCTTGCAACGATTACAGATTTTGAAAGGGACAGCGTCATACTGATTCGAGGAAATGAAAGTGTACCCTACTTCAAAGAAGAGATTGAAGCATTTCTTCATCAACAGAAAAATGAGGTGCATTGGGTTTACAAAACAATAACTTTTTAATTCAAAAACGCAAAAGCAACAAGCAAGAGCAAAGAGCTAAATTCCACATTGTCCAAAGGAGATCCCAATAATTTGCTTTTCGATTGTGTCGTTCAAAAAAACTCCCAATAGGTGAAGATCGATCAACCGTCAGAGGATAAGTGCCTGTTATTTCGTAAATGATTTCACGGACGATCCTCAGATAAAGATAGATTGACAAAGGATACCAAAATAGTCTCGTACAGCTATAGCCATCAGCTAGTTCAACAACATAATTTGTACTTGAAAGATAAACTGAAGTGAGCGCGCACAAGGCACAAACAGCAATCATTAAAATGTTGACTCCTTTAATATCGAAGCGATTGTTATACGGTGAAACAAGCAATGCAGAAACACCCATACCTGCCAAAACTAAACTATTTTGTTTTTCATCAAAGTCAGTGCTCAGCAGTCCGATGGAAATTAATACTACAGGAATTATCAGAATAAAATACTCCCAAAAAATGACACGACTTTCTTCCAATTCTTGTTTAATCTCCTCGTCGCTAGGTGTTGCGTCAGGATTATTTTTTAAAACCCCGACGATTATTGAGATCGGGATGGCCATAAAAAACAGAATCAAAAAACAATACCCGAATATGGTCAATGCACTCATGTGGATTCAAAAGGCTAAATTTAATGTGCTTTCACGAATGATGAAAATTACTAGTTTTAATTAAACGAACCAATGAAGTGCATCCTATTTATTTCTGCAATTTTATTATTAGCAGCTTGCACAAACCCACCTTCAAAACAGGAAGAACCCAATTCTTGGACCGTTAATGAGTATAACAAAGATGGTTTGCGCATTGACATCACCAATCATCAATTGAAAAACTTTAGCATACATATTTCAAGAAAAAATGATTCGTTGACCCTTGATTTAAACGCGCTGCACATTCCTTTTAAGACCCCTGAAGTCACTTGGGTAAATAAAGATTTCATCTGTATATCAACTTGGTGGTCTGGTCCGTTTGCGCGCAACCTATTTATTCCACTTGGCAAGCACCTAAAAGAATACATCTATATAGACAAAGACATCGAATGGACAGATTCAATTACCAATAATGTATTGTATGTAGATACGGTTTTGAATGGTCAGGTCAATCTGGTACTTGAAAACTTAAAGAGTCGAAAAAATAACTTGATCAGCTACCCTTTAAACCTAGAAAGGCCTTTAGATACCTATTATGACAGCCTTCAATTGACAAAAAAGCAATTGACCATTTGGACCGATGGTAAACCTAGTTCATTTGGGATGAAGTATTGAGAAGGTTAGTCCTTTTCCCACCACTAAAGGTATATCAAAAATTACTTATTGTATTTTTTACTTTATTTATTTGCTTTACCAATATATAGATGTCCAAGCATATGAAAAAGACACTTTCTCTTTTTATCGGTCTTTGCCTAAGTTTAAGCATTATGGCTCAAAAGTCTACAGACAATTTTACTGGAAAATGGAAAACTGAAGAAGGTGTAATTGTGGAAATAAAGAAATCAACGACATCATTTTACGGAAAACCCAGTGGTAAAAATGTTTATGTCCTTAAAGATCTAACCTTTTCTGATGGAAAATGGACAGGGATATTATCAAATCCTAAAAAAAATGTGACAGCCAATTGTGAAGCATATTTGTATGGCAACAAAATAAAATTTGTTGCCAAAAGAGGGATGATGAGCAAAGAAATCTATTGGACGAAAGTGAATTAAAGCGAAAACCAATGAAACGCATTATATATTCACTGACCATCTTACTACTCACAGGACTATATGCTTGTGGATTAAAAACTGCAAAAGAAACTGGACTGCAATTTACTACAGAGGTATCGAAATTACCAGATACGCTCAATTGGAAGCCGATTGGTTTTGCAAAAGAACTGATCAACCAAAAAGAAATGGTTGTTGTGATAAGTGGTGGTTCAAATCCAATTCCATTAGACAAATGGGATGAATTTACACCATCATTTCCCTACACGAAAAATATTGACCGCCATTTATTGTTTCAGAAAACTGCATTCTATCGTTCGCCACAAACGGAGGTCAGTTGTAAAGGCAGTAACTGCATTAAACAGCGAGAATATAAAAATTATTCCTGGGTGGAGATGGCAAAGCCAATTTGTGTTGACTTTGTTGGTGGCAAAACTAATCTGCTCAAACCAGAAAAAGGTCATTTGGTGATCAAGACAATTCAGAAATGTCAGGTTGTTATGTTTACGGATAGCATTTTTCAGCTAACGGACAATCAAGGAAATTATTATGTCATGCACGCAACCGAGACAGGTAAGCCAGACACAACGGCATCTCTACCAGATGGGTGGGCACTTCAAAAAGTATTTTTGAATGCACCTTTGGTGATTTCACCTTTTGGTGGTGGCAATGAATGCTACTATAATATTATCGGAGACTGTTTAGGGCAGGGCTATCACCAATATATTTTTTCAGACACCGTTTATCCGACGCGCAAAAAGTAAGTTTGCTTTAAACACCCCACAACACAACCCGCAGCCCAACAATGCATCCAAAGCCGCCCAAAGCATAGCTGCGCTTATACAGTTTTTGGGCTTGGGACAGGTCATCAGAAGTGTAATTGAGCCATTCTGATTCATCGCCAAAGGCGATTTGAGCGTAGTAAGGGTAAAGATTTGCTGTCAGGTCTGAACCATTTAAAGTGTACTGGCTGACTTGGCCACTTTTTGGCGTCAGGCTTTGGCTTGTAAAACGCAGTTCGGTAAAAAATGAGCACTTTTTGTTAAGGGGCACATTTACACCTACGGCACCATTGAAACCAAAAGATACCGGACTTTGATAAGTATAATTGAGTAGTGCCTCTGCAACTCCAAATGAATTAAAGTTGCCATCTTCTATCGTCTGTAAGTATGTGATGCGCCCATTGGCGATGTTTAGCCCTAATTTGGTGTAAAGCTCAAACTCCTTGATTGGGATAGCAACCACCAGCTTAGCTGCTGCTTGATAAAAATCGCCGCTCAGCATTTTTTGACCGAAATAAGCATTGTTGTCAACAGCCATTGGTTTGAGATAAGCCCCAGTTAGTTCATAACCAATTCTGGGAGAAAGCATGTGGCCGAAATGCAATTCAGCCAAAGAACTATTTCTGAACGCATAATTTTCTTGACCCCACAACCAAGGCAAGGTGACTTGATGAATGGTATTCACCAAATAGGATGGGGCTTGGTCAATTTTTGAATTCAGTTGGTACCCGCTAGAAATGGAACCGTAAATATATTGGGCCTCAACTTTTAAAGTTGAAAGGCAAAGGAGCATAGCGTAAAGAAATTTCATGAGTTGAATTTTTATTTAAACAAGCAAATCCCCGATTAAGTTACAGTACAACAGCGCATCACTCGAGTTTTTTATGATCCGCCAAAACAACATACTAAATCCAAGATTTTTTCGTTTCTTGTTTTTTTGTTCCCTATGAAACACCTTCTCTACTTTTTGACGGGCTCCTTTTTAGCTATAAACACACTTTATGCACAAACATCAAAAATTGACTTCGGGCTACAGGGAAGCCCTAGTCTGATCAGCATGCGCGGCAATGAAATACTCAGTGATTTGTACTACTCAGGCATGGGTTTTTCAGTAGGTATTTCGGCTCAATTTCATGTCAATAAGAACACGTCATTAGTTACAGATCTCTGTTTTGAACGCAAAGGTGCTCATACCGATGGTGTGATAACAGATATGCTAGGCGATGTCATAGGAACATTTAAAAGTCAGCTGCAATTTGACTACCTTACCTTACCAGTTTTGGTGCGCTATAGCTTTGGTGAGCAAATTCGAATTTTTGTCAATGCGGGGCCTTATATGGGTTATTTATTGCAACAGAACAACAAAATAAGTTCCGACCTTGTTGGGCCGTCAAGTTACTCGAGCAAAACAGACTATAAATCAACTGATTTTGGTGTTGCTGCCGGATTCGGAATGACTGCACAAATCAATTCTAAATTATCTTACACTGTTGAATTAAGAAACAACCTTGGCCTTAAGAATATAAGCGTTTTTCCAGTGGTCAATGATGGCAAAATCCAAACGAATGCGTTGAACTTATTAGTTGGGTTGAGATACCGATTGAACTAAAATTCCCTTCATTTTTATTTAGATTAATTCTAAATACCACAAAAGTGGTATTTCAAGATCGGAAGATCCTCGCTTACTTTGCAGCATCAAATTTTAGCAAATGAGCAAGTCCTTACCCATCCTATTCTTCACCATTTTTGTCAATTCTATTCACTTTTTTTCTCAAGATACATCGCGTGTTGCCACCACGCAAGAGGTCATTTTATTGGAGGGCTTCAATCAGAAGGGTGATCTGTTTAGAATGCCTACCATTTCCGGTACAGACATCTTCTCTGGAAAGAAAAATGAAGTGATTTCAATTGGAGCGAGCACGGCTGATTTATCGACAAACAGCTCAAGACAGGTTTTTGCAAAAGTGCCAGGCCTCAGCATATGGGAAAACGATGGCTCGGGTATCCAGACCAGCATTGCCACCCGTGGTCTGAGCCCCAATCGCTCTTGGGAATTCAACGTGCGCCAAAATGGTACGGATATCAGCTCAGAGGTTTTTGGTTATCCAGAAGCCTATTTTACCCCGCCAACAGAAGCCATGGAACGCATAGAAATCGTTCGTGGTGCAGGTGCGTTGCAATACGGCCCACAGTTTGGTGGCCTCTTGAATTACGTCTCTAAAAAACAGCTCGGCTACAAACCCTTGAGCATGGAAAGCAGCCAGACAATTGGCTCTTACGGTTTATTCAATTCTTATAACGCCATTGGCGGACAACTCCATAAATTCAAATATTACGCTTATCTACACCACCGAAATGCTGACGGCTGGCGCGAGAACAGCCGCTACAATACACAAACTGCAGCACTTAATTTTACGTATGCCTTCAATAGCCAATGGCAGTTGAACGGTGAATATACCCATATGAATTACTTAAGTCAGCAAGCGGGCGGGCTCACCGATGCACAATTTGGAACTGATGCACGTCAGTCTGGGCGCGCGCGCAATTGGTTCAGTACGCCTTGGAATACCGCGGCACTCACCCTGCAATTCAAAGCCAACGAGCAAACGCAATTCACCTTGAAGGCATTTGGAATTCTTGCCCAAAGAAATAGCATTGGTTTTAGCGCTGCAGTCACTATAGCTGATACCATCAATGAAAATACCGGGGGCTACAACCCGCGCCAAATAGACCGCGATGCGTTTCAAAATATGGGTGTCGAACTACGCGGCTTGCACCAATATCAATTTTTGAAAGGGAAGTCTGCACTTTCTGGAGGTCTACGCATTTACAAAGGGCTCACCCTTCGCGATCAAAAGGGAATTGGGAGCACTGGTTCAGGTTATACACTAGAAATTGTAAGTCAGCAAAATGGTCTCGACTTCGGCAAAAGCTTCGAACTCGGTACCATGAACGCGGCTGCTTTTGTGGAAAATCTATTTCAAATTACTGAAAAATTTGCGCTCACACCGGGTATCCGCTATGAATGGATTGAAACGACCATCGACGGTTATATCAATACCAGCGCCACAGGTAAAATAAATGATGTGCGCAGCCGTCAAATTTTACTCTTAGGAATTGGTGCCGAATATGCAGTGAATGCACAAAGCAATCTGTACGGAAACTTTAGCCAGGGCTACAGACCGGTGACATTTTCTGAGCTCACGCCTTCAGCAACAGCTGATGTCATTGACCCCGAGCTCAAAGATGCGAGCGGATACAACGCCGATTTTGGTTTCAGAGGCAGCATCAAACAGCAGTTACTCAAATTTGATGTAGGCGTTTTCCGCTTGTTCTATAATAACCGAATAGGAACGATTACCCTCAACAATGCGCCTTACAAGACTAACATTGGCGCGTCTGTGAGTCAGGGTGTGGAAAGCTTTGCAGAATTAGATGTCATGCGTCTTTTTGGGAAATTCAACGCTTTAGGCGTCAGTGTGTTCACAAATTATGCCTATGTAGATGCGCGCTATACCCGCTGGGACAACCCTGCAACGATCAATGATCCGTCTAAAAATCAGGCAGGAAAGCGCGTAGAAAACGCCCCTGAACATATTTTGCGTACTGGTCTAAGCATCAAATTCAAAGGCCTTTCCGCTACACTTCAATATAATTACGTGGCTGCAGTTTTCACAGACGCACTGAACACCGTTGAACCAAATGCAACCTTCACAACAGGTCAGCTTCCTGCTTACCAACTCCTGGACTTCAATATGACTTATGCATTTAAAGAGGTATATCAGTTCAGAGCGGGGATCAACAACCTAACGAATGAAATGTATGCAACCAGACGCGCTGGTGGTTATCCGGGCCCGGGTATTTTACCCGGTACGCCGAGAACGTTCTACTTAAGCATTGGTGTAAAGCTTTAAGATTCCATCAATACTTGACCAAAGCTTTCGAAACACGTTGTTCGCCGAGTTTGACGATAAAGTAGTAGCCTGGCGCTAATTGCGACAGATCAAATAAATTGTTTGTACTTGACCTGAAATAGTAGGTTTGGCCACTCATATTTTGAAATACCATTTCTTTCACTTCAAATGGAGCAATCAATTGTAGTTGTTCGTGAATAGGATTTTCAAATTGAAATTCAAACGCAGCTTCTTCTAGTCCAGCGCCCTCACCGAACTTGACCACATTACCTAAAAGCAGGGTGCAGCTCGAATCATAAATTTGATAATTGATGAGACCTTTAGTGATGTCGTCGTAGCCGTCGATGAGGTAGGCTTCGATTTGAGCGGAGTCGAGGTCACAAAAGCAATTGCTGAACAGCGAATAGTTCATGTTGGTATTGTTATTGACGTTGTAGTAGGTATTGCCACATATTTCGTTATCGTAGATCGAAGGGCTGTCTTGAATGGAGGTAACGTTGGAAATGATGATGCCCTCAGCGTTATTATTGATTTGATTGTTGTGGATGTTGGCATCAACTGTTGCCTCAATGGCCAAAATGTTATAGAAAAAAGTGTTGTTTTTGATTTCGCAATCATAGGCCGCTTGAACAGCAGTACCGTTATCTGAAAACTCACAATTCTCAACTCTACCGTTATTTGGGTAGTTGATCGCCAAACCATTATTAAAAAATTCACATGATGAAATGACAATGGAATCTACTGCGTTTGCCAAAAAGGAAGCCCCAATTTGGTTGTCGATGAAACTACAATTGCTCATGGCAAAAGCGCTGGCGTAAATATAGAGCGACGTGGTGTTTTCTTTGAAAAGGCAATTGTTGATGTTGAAATTAGCCCAACCATATACGCCTACTTCATTATCGATGAATTCGCAAGCAGATAAATTGAGGTTAGTGCCTACCGTAACCGCCTGAAAACAGCGGACGAATTTGCTATTAGTGTAAGACAGTGTGGTGGGAATGGTTTCGTATGATAAAGGGAAATAGGCATTTGAAATCTCGATGCGATCTGCATTCAAAACGCCTCCTTGCGAACTCGTACAAACAAAACCTTGCCAAGCAACCGTACTTAAGGTATCATAAAGTGCATGGATTTTAATGGGTTGCGCATCGGTACCGACACAATTGATGGTGCCGCGCGTCTCGATGTAAATATTACTGTTGTTTTGATTATTGATTTGGATTTCTACGCCTGGTTCAATCGTCAAGGTTTTGCCCGGAAACACAACAATAGAGCTATTCACGATATAAGGGCTACCACTTAAAGACCAAGTGGTGTTTTGGTAGATACCGCCAGATACATTGGTTTGTGCGAAGCTCGAAATTGAACAAAAAGAGAAAAGGAAACCGAATAGGATTGTTTTCATGAGAGAAATTTCAATTGTTAACAATACCTATGCTCAAATGTTCAATTACCTTAAATCCCCTACTCCACCATCAACTTCTCTGAAAATATTTCTAGTCCGTTTGAGGCCTTGATCAGGTAACAACCTTTTGGAAGCGCCTCCAAGGAGATGATCACTTTTGACTGTCCGGGGATTTCATCGCAAAATACGACTTGTCCTAAAGAATTATAGACTTCTATACTTGAAACTGACCTAAAATTACTTTCAATAGAAATGTGCTCGCTTGCCGGATTCGGAGAAATACGAAACCACTTTTCTTTTGGTATTGTCTCAGTTATTCCTACACCTGAGTTGCCGTGGCAAACAAATTGCTCCGATGTATTGTAAAGTGCTTGTAAACTTGTAGCAATATTCCATAAGTCTTGGACATTTTGTAAACGCGTACCTACGCGGCTATAAAGGAATGCATAATCCGAACAAATTGCGGTACCTGGTCGAAAGGATGGTTCATAGATCGTGATCATGCCGCGTCTGTCACCTGAAGGATGATTGAGCGCTTCTTCACTCCAACCGTTGGGATTATTTGGATTGTCGGGCAAAGTGAAATCGGTCACTTGATTGGTCAAGGGATTTACCCAAGGTGTGGTATCTGTCCATTGGCTATTTTGCAAGAGCCAATAGGAGTAGTCGCCATTTGCAAAATAATCTTGGCCCGTATTCAAAACGACTCCGCTCTTCAAGGGATGTGATAAACTCACCAAGCCTTGGCACGGCGGATTGGCTCCATAGCCCTCACCCACATTTAATTCATCATCATCATCACCATTATAGGCAAATAATAGATTTTTTTCAGGAGAACAACCCATCTGGTCATCAGAAAAGTTTCCTAAATCAAAGTCCATGAAAATGCTCTGCAGGTAGTTCATGTAATTGATATTACTTCTATTGATGACCCGTAAGTTTAAGAAAGTCGTATTGTTCAGGTAATTGCCAGCACTAAATTGATAGAACATGGCATGCAACTCAATGCGCAATTGGTTCCCATCAGGCATATAAGACTCGTCGTTCATGATGACATAAACTGCTTCATCGCCGCGGATATCTGGGTAATCACCCAAAATAGGTTCATAAATACCATTTTGGTTCAGGTCAATATAAGGTGCCAACTGCTGCGCAACACCCATTGTTGCATCGCCATTCCCTGGCCAATTGAGAAGCGCATTCGGAACGGTATAGCCAGGATTCTGATAATTTTGTTGATGAAATTCTATCTCTTCAGAACTTACCTTCCATAAAGCATTTTGATAAGCGCTTGAATAAGAGACAGAACCATAGAAAAACGGATCTGCAATTGGGCCTGAATGTATCTCATGATGATTGCTCGGTGCACTCGTGTGCGCGCCAGAAAAATAAACCTGACCCATCGGATCTTGCGCACTGATCAAAAAGCTACCGCCAAAAATGGTACCCAACCCACTCCCTTTTGGCACCTCATAACCGGCATTCCCAATGGCAAGATCAGAAAAAAATCCACCTTCGTCAGAAAGTATACAACTCACGTTGTTGTGATCTAGCGTCACATAATTGACAATTTGTGTGAGGGCTGCTGTTGAGTGGAGCAGCGCAAAAGAAGTGAAGCAGACGGCGTGGCGTAAAATCTTTCTCATAGGATGTTTTTTGAGAAAGAACGAAAGGGGAAGTGTTAAGGGGTAGCAGATGTTTTGATCAAAATCACTCTAAAACCAATATAAGGACTAGGTTCCGTTATGCCAGCATAAGGATCTGCAGCATTAATTTTAATTTCTTCAGGGCTACTCATCCAGCTTCCGCCTGCTGTTCCGGGTTTTTTGGTTATCAGATCTTCGTAAACCATTTCTGCTGCGTTGCCACACATATTATAAAGGCCGAGCTCATTAGTACTGTAGTATGTAACCGGTACGCTGTACATACCTCCATCTTCCTCCAAAGTAAACGGTTCTGTACTCCACGTATTTAAGTTGGCTAAATAAAGTCCTCTGTAATCGCGCAGGTAAATACCGTTCCATGCATAAGGGCTTTGTACACCTTTGTTTGAGGCCGCAGCGACCCATTCTTGACGTGTTGGCAAACGCACTAATAAAGAAGGTGCTTTTTTGAGTGTTGCCAACTTTTGTACTTCTGCGGACAACCATTCGCAGTATAATTCCGCACCAATTCTACTGATGGTTAAAACGGGATAATTCTCAAATGCAGGATGCGAAAAATAATGCGCCTTCAATTGATTGGCCTCACCATTTGGAAGTTGGGTCCATAAATCTAAATCAGGTTTGGCTAGTTCATATTTATCTCTCTCGTTTTGAACTACTAAGTCGATTAAGAATGTGCGATAAGACAGGTTTGTGACTTCCGTTTTTTGCAGCGCAAAACCAAAACCTAGTTCGTATAAATCCGCATATTGTTTTCGATCCAGTTTGAATGCAGCTCTTACTAACTCTTTTTTTCGCTTGTTATTTTGTGCAATTTCTGCCTCTGTAAAGGATGGAAAATAAGACGCGTATCCGCTCTGTTTGTCCTCGGGAATAAAGGATTCAAATTGAACTTCTTGACGCTGAGCACAGTCATTTGAAAAAGGTATGATGAGCTGTTCAACAACTAGTGATGACTGAAATACGTCTGCAGCTGCCTGAGCTGATTTTTTAACATGATGGCGGTCAGTATGCTTTATATGGTGCGTACCAACTATTTTGGCAGCAGGGCTTTCAACTTTATGACCATTGGCACTTTCACTTTGTGAAAATTGAAATAAAGCCCAGATAAATAAAATAGACATCAGAACTAATTTAGAAAATTTGAAAAAATGGTGTTTTTGGAAGCGAGGATGCACTGTAAGACGCGTTGTGAATGACTCGCGCAGCTCCTCAAAAGGATAGTGTGGTGCTTCTTTTCGGGCCAAGTCAAAAAAGTAATTGAGGTCTTCCATTTGAAATATTTTATGCGTCTTTTACTGTGATCGTTTCTTTGGTTAACAAGCCCCTGAGTAGGTCTCTGCTTCGTTTCAAGCGTTGCTTAACGGCTGCTTCAGATAAATTTTGCAAAAGCGCGATCTCCTTGATACTCAAGCCCGTTATTTCAAATAAGATGAGCACTTCTCTATTTTGGATTGAAAGTTCGGCTAATGCTTTGTGCAAAAAGTAAATATCCGCCTTCTCCGATGGACTGGTTTGCTCATCCCTAATGGTATATTCATAACTATTGAAGTATTGCTCAGGTCGTTTTTTCTGTAAAAAGTTCCCCAAAACTCTGATACTAATACCAATTAAAAAAGGTAAAATTGACTGCTCGTTCTTGAGGGCGTCAAACTTCTGATAGGCAATTAAAAGACTGTCATTCATCAGATCTTTGAAGTCCATTTCACCAAATGCCCTTGCCCTGCAAAACCGCTCAAATTGATGATGAACCGGCTCATATAATTTCATGAAATGATCTTGCTTCTGCTTAGACATGCTTAAAAGTAGTATAATGACTAGTTTGATGAGCCCGCAAAAAGTGACAGCAATTGCTCAAAAAAAAGCTACTTATATTCTTCATAACATTGTTTAATAAATAACTGCTTTTAAATAAGTAATATTGGCACATCATTTGTCGGAAAACAACCAAAAAAACCGATGAAAAAAATCCTATTTTTTGCTGTATTGGCCGCCGGGATTGCGAGCTGTACGGTAGTAAGACCACACCAAGTTGCCGTGAAAAGCAAACTGGGTAAAATTGATAACAAAGTTCGAACAGCTGGGCCAGTAGCCTATAACCCTTTCGTGACGAAAGTCATTAAAGTCAATGTCCGGACTATGAATTTGTCTATCAAAGAAAACCTGCCCTCTAAAGAAGGGCTGACCATTTTATCTGAGAGTTCTATTCTCTACCACATCAAAGCGGAAGATGTGCCAAAAGTAATCAAGGAAACCGGGCTCAACTACGAAGAAAACCTCATCTTGCCGGTATTCAGGTCTGCTGCCTCAGATGTTTGTTCGCGCTATTATGCCAAAGACATGCACAGCGCCAAGCGCAACGAAATTGAACAAGAAATCAGAAAAAGACTCGCAGAAGTTTGCGAAGAAAAGGGCTTTGTCATTGAGGCTGTTCTCTTGAAAAGCATTAGTCTTCCGCAGGGCCTTACGCGCTCCATTGAGGCCAAACTCGAGGCCGAACAAGAAGCCCTGCGCATGGAATTTGTACTCGATCGTCAGAAAAAAGAAATGGACCGCCAACTCATAGAGGCAGAAGGCGCCAAGAAAAATGCCATCATTCAGGCAGAAGCCAAAGCGCAGACCGCCATTCTTGAAGCAGAAGGCCGCGCCAAAAGCATAGAAATTGAAGCCAAAGCCAATAAATCTGCCAATGACATGCTCAACTCAAGCCTCACGCCGAACGTACTGAAAATGAACCAAATTCAAGCGTTTATGAAGCTCTCCACCTCTCCCAATACCAAAACCATAATTACTGATGGCAAAGGTGGGGTGATCAATATGTTAGATGATAAGTGACCGAATAGCCGCCGCGAGCTTTTCTTTGTTTTCAGGGCCAACGCCTAAAGAAACATAGCGAATCACACCATTCTGATCGATGACAACGGAGGTTGGAAATCCGCTTACCCCAAACTGAGTGGCCACCTCCATTGCATCGGGCACAAGCTGATAATTAAATGGCGTTTTCTTCAAGAACTTCTTCATCTGATCGGCTTTGTTGAGGCCTAATGCCAGAAAAACAACCCCATCCTTTTGAAAATCATTAACCAATTCATTGAGTTCAGGAATTTCAGACACACAAGGTTTGCACTCCACAAACCAAAAATTCAATACGACAACCTTGCCTTTTAATGCTTCAAGATGAACGGTTTTACCTTTCAAATCCTCTACTTCAAATAGTGGTGCCTTTTGATCTAAAAGTGGTGACGATTCAGTTTCATTTGGAGCTCTCAGGTCTTGGCCTCCACCCGCTCGCATTTGCTGCATCATTTTCAATTCTTCTGGCGTGGCTTTGCGCAGCACCAACGCCTTCACATTTGAAGCAGCATCTAAATAAGGTTCGGGCATATACTCCATGGTCATCATCAGCTGATGAAACGCTTGCTCAGTTAAGCGCTCAAAATTCTCGTTGTAAATGGGCATTACTGCCGGATTCAGCATCAGTGGCGTACCTGGTTTGATTTCATTCGGACCCGCAACATGCAAGCCTTCTAAAGCTTTTGGCGCTGTGTTTTGGGCAGAAATACTCAAGTTGAGGATACAGAGAAAAGAAAGGTAAAGGAATTTGTTTTTCATTGTGATGATATAGAAAAGGAAAGTTGCCAACAATGTTATGTAACGAATTTAGGATAAATAATTCACCATACATAAAATGAATCTACACAACCCACTCAATCTTGTTGTAAAGGGGAATAAAAAAAGCCCTAGAAAATCTAGGGCTTTTGTACCTCGGGCCGGGATCGAACCGGCACTCCCGAAAGAACAGGATTTTGAATCCAGCGCGTCTACCAGTTCCGCCACCGAGGCATTCTTTTCGACTTTCAGGGTTGCAAAGATACAAACAAAAAAGTAACCAACCAATAGTAAGTTAGTTTGATGTAAATTAAATATTAGCTAAATTTAATGAGAGCCAAAAGGGCACAATCTAGTATTCATTCTTAATTCAATGCACCATGAAACGCATCTTATACAAATGGGACAAATACAAGCTCGGACGCCGACTCCACTACCTTCAAAAAAGACTGCACCGCGCCGAGACAAATGGATACCAAGAAAAAGTAAATAATTACAATCGCCTCATCCGCGACGTTCAAGATAAATTGAAACACATTAAAGAGTAGCTTGCCTTTGGCGCTTTAAGGAACGTAAACTGCTTCTTGCTGGATGCATTCAATCCACTGTTCAACACTTTTTGCGTTGGCAATGTCAAATTGACCAGACTGCGTGCGGCGCAAGGCCACGAGCGTTGCTCCTGAGTTCAGGCGCTTGCCAAAATCGATGGCAATACTGCGGATATACGTGCCTTTACTGCAAGAGATTTCAAAATCTATTTCGGGGAAGCGCGCTGCATTGATCTTGAAATCAGAGATTTCAATTTGGCTCTGCTTGAGTTCCACTTCTTTGCCTGCTCTTGCAAAATCGTAGGCGCGCTTGCCATCGACCTGCTTAGCAGAGTAAATAGGCGGAGTTTGCATTTGTACGCCCAGAAAAGATACGCGCACGCTTTCGAGCAAAGCGGCATCTATGTGGGCGGTATCAAAATCTTGGTTGTATTCAGTTTCTAGATCGAAAGAAGGTGTCGTCTTTCCAAGTAAAAAGGTGCCTGTGTAGGTTTTGCCATCGCTAGTGAGACCTTCTATTAGTTTGGTGTGCTTGCCCAAACAGAGTACGAGTAAGCCAGTTGCTAACGGATCTAAGGTGCCGGCGTGGCCCACCTTTACATTTTTGAGCCCTAAGCTGCGCTTGAGGTTCCAGCGGATTTTGTTGACGACGTCAAAGGAGGTCCAGGTGTAGGGTTTGTCTACTAAAATGGTGAGGCCGTTTTGAATATCTAGCATTAGCCTGCCATTTGGAGTTCAACACCCATTGCCATTAGAATGAGCAAAGCGGCGCCAAGTGCGATGCGGTACCAACCAAAGGCGCGAAAGCCTTTTTTCTGAAGAAACGAGATGAACGATTTGATGGCCAAGTAAGCCACTACAAACGCCACTGCGTTACCCACAAGGAGCAAGAGCCATTCGTGGCCGCTCGACTGCAAAAGGAGTTCTTTTTCGTCGTACATGCTTTTGAGCGTGGCGGCTGCCATGGTTGGGACAGCCAAGAAAAATGAAAATTCAGCTGCGGCTTTGCGCGTGAGCTTTTGGCTCAGGCCACCGATGATGGTAGCTGCTGAACGCGAAACACCAGGAACCATTGCCAAACTTTGAACTGTTCCGATGATCATAGCGGTCTTGAAATCGAGGGGCTTTTCTTCGGTTTGCGTTTCATTGGCAGCAAAAAACTTGTCGACAAAAAGCAGCACAATGCCACCAATAAGCAGCATCCAGGCCACAACAGCAACGTTTTCGAGGAGCGCATCGATGTGTTTTTTGGCCAAGAGTCCGATAATGCCCGTTGGGACAAACGCTGCGGCCAACAGCAAATAAAAACGGAAGCTTTGAATGAACTTCTGAAAGTACACCAACACAACCGATAAGATGGCTCCAAACTGAATGGCAACCGTGAAGAGTTTAACGAAGTCGTTAGAAGCATTGCCCATGAGCGTTGAGGCGATGATCATGTGGCCCGTGGAAGAAATAGGCAAAAATTCGGTCAGGCCTTCGATGATGGCCAGGATAATAGCGTCGAGAAAACTCATTGGTTAAGCTTCGGGTTGGTCTTTTTTATTGCGCTTCATGATTGCGTAGAAAATCACGATATAGCCGGCCACAATAAGCATTGGTGCCAACGTGATGCGCACTGAACTGAAAAGCTCGTCTTCCTTGAAAACTTGAGGATCAGTAGAGCCTCCGCCAATCATTAATAAAAATCCGAGGATATTGATAGCTAGGCCAATATAAAGCCATTTGTAGTTGGCGGGGTCAAAGCCGAAGTGTTTGATAGGGTCCTTCATAATTAATAAAGATCATCTAATTTCATACGAAGATACTTGTTTAAGGCAAACCAAGTTGATAACAACGTAATAAAAACGCCAATGACAAACAGTAAGCTGATCAACATCAGGAAGCTTTCTAAGGTATAGGCAATCTGAATGGTTTCGAGTAAGTTATTGATTCCATAGAATACCGTGAGCAATAAAGCCAAGCCAATGAGTGCAGACAGCAAGCCCTGAAAGAGCGCCTGACCTAAAAATGGTTTGCGGATATACATGGTGGTGGCGCCCACTAATTGCATTGTTTTGATCGTGAATCGCTTCGAATAGAGGGCCAAGCGAATGGTGTTATTGATCATGGCTACTGCAATGACAATGAGCAACAAAGCCACTGCTAAAAATAATATGGCAAATTGCTTGAAACCTAAATTGACATTGGCCACGCTCGATTTATCGTAATTGACCTCATCGATTTCTTCTTTGAAGCGCGACAGCAACTTTCTTTTGATATGGGCCATTCCGCCCTGACTCGCGTAGTCCATTTTGGGCTTGATGCCAATGGTGGCAGGAAGTGGGTTGTCGGCATCAAAAAGCGCAAGGACGTCTTTTTCGACATCGCTTTCTCCTGCAAACTCTTGAATGGCACGCTCTGGCGAAATGAAAAATACATCGGCAAACTCTGGCCAAGATTTGAGTTGCTCTTCGATTTGCTTGATATCGGCATCATTGAGTGCTGATTTAAAGAAGATGTCCGCTTGAATGTTTTCCTTGGCCTGTTTTTCTATGCTGCGCAAGCCGAAAATACCGCCCAAGACGAGGCCAATCATAAAAATGACCAATGAAATGCCAATAACGGTTGAAACATAGCCCGTTCTGATGCCACGTTTACTATAGATGTCTGCCTTATTTGCCATAATTCAAAAATACGGGCTTGAGGTCAAGTGAAAAGACGAACTCAGATTAGTTTTGAAGAATAAATTGTTTATTCAAGGATTCAAGCGCTACGGATTCATTTTGGAGTTGATCGTCCAGCCGATAACCGCTGCCCTCTGCTTGGCTTGCTCGGCTAAATCGCCCTCAAAAAGTTCGTCGACTGTTTGCTTGAAAAGTGCGGTCCAACGGTCAAAATGTACTTGCTCGAGCGGCATGTGCAAATGTTTTTCAGTGACATTGGTGGTATAACCCGGCTCTGAAAGCAGCGCAAAACGCCAGAATTGTTCCATTTTGGGAAGGTGCTCTGCGAAGTTCAAACGCGTGAAAAACGGCGCAAGTAGTTGGTCTTGTAGTACTTTGCCGTAAAAGGTGTTGACCAACTGATGGATGTCTTCGGCTGTTTCAAGTTGTTTCATATTCAAATTTACAGCGTTTTTTTGCTTAATTTAGAGACCTTATGCGACTATTTTTACTGACTTTTATCATCTCAATTGCTTGGTCTGAAGGCCTGCTTGCGCAAGCTTTTACAGGAAATACCAAGCCCCAAATTCAGCAACAGCACAAAGGAGCCAACTGTCCACCGCCCACCCACACTACATTCATGGAGCTCAACAACGTGCGCGCCATGGTGCATACAGCGGGCAACTTATGGCAGATCCCCAATCAAAATTACTCGATGTACGAGGTACCCAAGAACTCGGGTATCAACGCCTTATTTACAGCTGCGCTTTGGCTCGGCGGCACAGACGTCAATAACCAACTCAAGTTAGCAGCTTTGCGCTACCGCAATGGGCAAGATTACTGGACTGGCCCACTCTCGAAAGTTTTTGCCGAAACCACCTCAGAAAATTGCTCAAAATTCGACAAGCATTTCATCTCAAGCCAAGATGAAATTCGTGAATTCAATGCTTGGTACGAGGCTGGTATTTACGACATGCAAAACGGCACCACCACGCAGGCTGACCTCTTCCCGAACTACAGCATCCCAAAAATTATCAAGGAATGGCCTGCACACGGCGATGTTTCTCAGGGCCAAGACTACTATTTGGCACCGTTTTACGACTACAACAACGACGGCACCTACAATTGGCAAGACGGAGATTACCCTTGGTACGACATCAAAAAAACCAAAGATTGCTCCACCGAACGCAAGATTTCGCTCTACGGTGACCTCAACTATTGGTGGGTTATGAACGACAAAGGGAATATCCACACCGAAACTGGTGCCGACCCAATCGGGATGGAAATCAGGGCACAAGCCTTTGCTTTTGCCTCCAACGACGAAATCAACAACATGACGTTTTACAACTACGAACTCATCAATCGTGGTACCCAGACTTTGTACAACACTTATTTTGGATTTTTCACCGACGGCGCTCTCGGCGATCCTTACGACGACTACGTGGGTTGTGATGTCAATCGCGGTTTGGGTTACTACTACAACGGCGACAACTACGACGGCGACAACTCTGGCTTCAAAGGTTACGGCTACTCTCCGCCTGCTGTGGGTGTTGACTTTTTTGAAGGCCCTTATCAAGACAACGACGGCATAGACAACGCTTTTGGCATCTGGGACAACGAAGCCTTAAACGGCATTGGTTATGGCGACGGCGTTGTAGACAACGAGCGCTTTGGTATGCGCCGTTTTTTATATTATTCCAACACCACAAATGGCGCCAACCCCAATCAGACCGACCCTGTCAACGCTGGCGATTACTACAATTACCTGCGTGGCTTCTGGAAAGACGGCACTAAATTCGTTTATGGCGGCAGCGGGCACATCTCTGACCCAGAAGCCGACCCCAACATGCCCTGCGACTTCATGTTCCCTGGCAATACAGACCCACTCGGTTGGGGCACCAGCGGGAACCCGCAACCCAACTGGACCGAACAAACGGCCAACAACACACCCAATGACCGCCGTTTTGTGCAGTCGGCTGGGCCATTTGTTTTAAAGCCCGGCGCCGTCAACAACATTACAGTTGGTGTAGTTTGGGCGCGTTCAGGTGCTGGCGACCCGTTTGCTTCCGTTGAAACCCTGCGCAGAGCCGACGACAAAGCTCAAGCGCTTTTCGAAAATTGTTTTAAAGTTCTCGACGGTCCGCATGCCCCAGAGGTGCAAGCCCAAGAATTGGCCAATGAAGTCATTCTGATGCTCTCCAATCCGGTCAACTCCAACAATTACAAAGAGGAATACGTCGAATTCGATCCGTTTATCGTAGCTGCAGACCCCAATGCAGACAAAACCTATAAATTCCAAGGTTATCAAATTTACCAATTAGCCAATGCCAAAGTCTCGAGCTCAGAGCTCCAAGACCCCGACCAAGCCCGTTTGGTGGCACAAAGCGACATCAAAGACGGCATCGGTAAAATCATCAATTTTGAGTTCAGCGATGAGCTCGGTGCCTCCATTCCGGTGCAGCGCGTCAATGGCGAAGACAAAGGCATCCAGCACAGCTACCGCATTCAAACTGACCAATTTGCACAGGGCGATAAAAGATTAGTCAATTTCAAGCGCTATTACTACATGGCTATTGCCTATGCGCACAACAATTACAAAGATTACTCACCCAACGATCCGCTCTCGCTAGACGGACAAAAGAAACGCTACATTGCCAGTCGCAAAGCTGCCGTGGGTGAAATTAAGGTGCTTGAAGTGATCCCACACAACCCAATGCCTGAGGCTGGTGGTACAGCACAACTTGTTGCCTACGGTTCTTCGCCGCGCATCACGCGCCTAGATGGCTACGGAAACGGCAACCGCAGCTTGGAGCTCACTTCGGCGAGCATGAATACTATTCTTTCTGATGGCTACATGGCTAACCCAACGTATGATTACGGTGCAGGTCCTGTGAACATCAAGGTGGTGGATCCGCTCAACTTGGCTAATGGTTACTTTGAGTGCAAATTCAGAGATTATACAGCGCCAAACATTGGCAACGGTGCCGATACCGCTAGCTGGGTCATATACCGCTACGCCAACAAAGGCGACGCCACACCTATAGATTCTGTGAGTTCAGAGCGCACAATTGCCTCCAACAATGAGCAGATCATTCCGCAATGGGGTGTTTCGGTACAAATCTTCCAAACTAAATACTACCTCGCAGGAAAATACACCAACATGATTGACGCGAGTATGGAGTTTGAAGATTCATCGAAGCGTTGGCTTACAGGAGTCAAAGACAACGATGCGTTTTTCCCAACCAATTGGATCCGCTCCGGAGAATTCAAAACCCACACAGATACCGAAGATGATTTATATAATTGTGACCCTTCTGGCCCGGTTTATCTAGATCCGTGTTACTATGAAGATGAACTCGGTGCAGATCCAACGCAAGCCTATGAACGCGTTTTGGATGGTATTGTTGCACCACATCGCGTGGTAGGCCACCAAGGAGATTATATGCCCATGGCGTATTGTGGCACGTATAATCCTTCGAGTAAACTCAATGCCGCTATTTCATTTTTGCCAAGTGTCAATATCGTCTTAACCGATGACAAAAGCCTCTGGACACGTTGTCCAATCGTCGAATTAGGTCGAAATACGGGACTCAATCTGGGAGCTGCACCACCAGGTGCCTTGCGCAAGAGCCCAAGCGTTGACAAAAATGGCAATCCCGACGGAACAGGAACAGGTATGGGTTGGTTCCCAGGCTATGCTGTTGATATCGAATCTGGTGCACGCTTGTATATGGCCTTCGGAGAAAACTCCTTCCTTGGTGGTGAAAACGGCGCTGACATGATTTGGAACCCAACTGATCGTTTAGTGAGCAATGTAGGCACTCCACTCATGGGTGGTATGCATCCGGTATATGTTTTTAGCTATAATCAAAAAACAACTAACGGCTTTAATTTTGGTTTTGACTTCCCGGCTTATGTTCCTGCAGTTGCGGAACACAACAGTAGCAATTTTGCCTACATCAAATACCTTGAAATCGAAGCAGGTAGCTACGCTGCCAAGCGGGAGCTTTACGGTTCTTTATCGTGGGTTGCCTTCCCTTTGCTTGCGCCTAATCAGACTTTGTTGTCTACAGACGTCACCATCCGCTTGCGCATCAACAAAGAATACAAAAACTTTATAGGCTCTGGCGAAAACGCAGGCAAACCCATGTATGGTTGGTCTATGGAAGACATCGCTACGAAAGTTGGTTCGCAAGATATGCTCAAAGAAGCATTGGCGCTGATCAATGTGGTACCAAACCCATACTGCGCTTTCTCTGAGTACGAGCGCAATAAACTTGACAACCGCATCAAGATTACCAACCTACCAGAACAGTGTCAGATCAGGATCTATACTGCCAATGGCAAGCTTGTGCGTAACATCAAAAAAGACAGTCCGCTCACCTTCCAAGATTGGGACCTCACCAACCATGCCGGTATTCCAGTTGCAGGTGGTATTTACCTTATCCACGTGGAGGTACCGAATGTTGGTGAAAGGGTCTTGAAGGCTTTCATCGCCATGCGAATGGTCGATTTGCAGAATATTTAACGAACCCTTAACAAGTGTGGGGTTTTAATCTTTCTAATTTCGAACCTAAAACAATCGTTATGTCTAAAAACCTTCTTATTCAGGGCTTGCTCATCCTACTTTCAAGCACCGGATTTGCGCAAGTTTATACCCTTCCAAATTTACCTTTTGAATTTGCTGCCTATGAACCAGCAGTTGATGCGCAAACCATGCAAATTCACCACGACAAGCACCATGCTGCGTACGTAACAAACCTCAACAAAGCAATCACCGGAACAGCCATGGAGAAGATCAGCATGAACGACCTGCTCATGTATGCAAGTTTTCGCTCGGCGACGGTGCGCAACAACGCCGGTGGCCACTACAACCATAGTTTGTTTTGGGATATCCTTGCACCTAAAGCCAGTCAGCGACCTATTTCCAAAGAACTTCAATTGGCAATTGAGTCAAAGTATACCTCTATAGACTCTTTAATTGCCACTATAAACAAGGCTGCGAGTACGCGTTTTGGAAGTGGTTGGGCTTGGTTGGTTGTTACACCTGAAGGAAAACTTGCGGTTTTCAGTACTGCTAATCAAGATAATCCGATTATGGATGTGAGCAGCGAACGCGGTATTCCTATTCTAGGGATCGACGTCTGGGAACATGCCTACTACCTCAAATACCAAAATAAAAGAGCCGATTACCTCAACAATATTTGGGCCTTGATCAATTGGGGTGCGGTATCAGACAAATATGCAGCGGCACTCAACGACCCTTTGCTCAAAGAAATCGAGAAAGATAATTGGCTGGCCATCAAAGATTTTCATAAAGTCATGGCCCAAACTTTTCATCCGGCTGAAGAAAAAAACTTTGCGCCTTTAAAAAGCCGCAGCGGCGAACTTTATGCCAAGGCCATCTTGCTCAAAAACTCGACTCCGCCAGTTTCTGCCAACAACGCAGGTATTCAAGATGCCCTTACTAGACTTGAAAAGCAGTGTTTAGACATCCATCAATTGGTACAAAAACCAGCCAAAGATGAGGAGAAGAAAAACGCGCAACTTTTTGAAATGATTACCAAAGCCCACGATATCTTTCATGAGGTAGAAGGCCTTTGCCACGACTAATTGCCGCAGAACTTAACCTTGCGTTAAAACCTTTGCAACGCATTTGCGTATCTTTGTCAAAAAAGAACCGGTGCGTTTTGAGTTAACCAAAGAATTTATTGCCGAACTGCGTCAAAAAATTGTCGCAGAAGACCGCCTTTGGATCCAAGAACAAGTCTTGGAGCTCCACTACGCCGAGGTTGCCGAAATTCTCGACAAACTTACCAACGACGAAGCCAAGTTCATCTACTTTATGGTAGATGAAGATACCCAGGCCGACATCTTAATGGAGCTTGAAGAAGAAGTCCGCGACCGTTTCTTGGCCTCGCTTTCCAGTAAAGAGATGGCCGATCAGCTCGAAAACCTCGACTCCGACGACGCCGCCGACATCTTAGGAGACCTCCCCGACGAAAAAATTCAGGAGGTCATCTCCCAAATGGAAGACGACGAAGCTGCCGAAGATATCGTTGACCTCCTCAATTACGACGACGACACCGCAGGTGGGCTCATGCAAAAAGAGTTCTTCCAGGCCAACGTAGAATGGCCGGTCAACCGTGCTATTATTGAGCTGCGCAAACAAGCCGAAGATGTCGAGAAAGTATACAACATCTTTGTAGTCGATGACGACGACCACCTACTTGGGGTGCTGTCACTCAAAAGATTGCTTTTTGCCAACGCGCGCACCAAAATCGAGAACATTTACCAAAGCAAGAAAATCATTTCGGTCAAGGCCAGTGATTCGGCAGAATTGGTCTCGAAAGTTATGGAAAAATACGACCTCGTTTCGGTGCCAGTTGTGGACTACCAAAATAAATTAGTGGGACGCATTACCCTAGACGACGTCGTGGATTACATAAAAGAAGAGGCCGACAAAGACTTCCAGATGGCAACGGGTATCTCTGATAAGGTAGATTCCGATGCGGCAATTTGGAAGGTAGGTTTTTCGCGCTTACCTTGGCTGATCATCGCTATGTTTGGCGGCACAATCGGCGCAAAAGTCATCTCGAATTTTGAAGCAAGCATTACGGCTATCCCAGCTATGGCCTTCTTTATTCCACTCATTACCGCAATGGGAGGCAACGTGGGCGTGCAATCTTCGGCAATTGTAGTTCAATCCTTAGCCAGAGGAGACAAAGACCTCGGTCGTATTCTCCCTAAACTGATCCGAGAAGGCAGTGTAGGCCTCATGAACGGGCTCATCTTATCGAGTTTGGTTTTTTTGGTGGCCACTGTTTTTGTTGACGTTCATTTAGGGATAGTGGTGAGTTTATCGCTATTCACGGTCATTTTATTTGCCGCTATTTTTGGCACACTCTTCCCGATGATCCTCAATCGGTATAAAATTGACCCTGCACTCGCAATTGGCCCCTTTGTCACCACGCTCAACGACGTCATCGGCATCTTCATTTATTTCTCGATTGGTTTGTTGTTGATGTGATGCAGATAAAACAACTTGGCCTCAAAGAAAATTGGCAACAGTTTAGTTTACTTGTCCTCGTCAACGCCTTCGTCGGTGGCATGGTTGGCATGGAGCGCAGTATTTTGCCACAACTGGCAGAGGAAGAATTTCACTTAGCAGCCAAGACAGCCATTCTTTCGTTTATTGTTGTTTTTGGCATTACAAAAGCGCTCACCAACTTTTTTGCCGGAACCTTAGCCAACCGCTGGGGACGCAAAAAGCTACTGATCTTGGGCTGGATCTTTGCCCTACCCGTTCCTTTTTTACTGATTTACGCACCAAATTGGTCCTGGATTATCTTTGCCAATGTGTTCTTAGGAATCAACCAAGGCATGGCCTGGAGCAGTACGGTGGTCATGAAAATCGATTTAGTGGGCGCAAAAAACCGAGGCTTTGCCATGGGTATCAATGAGGCTGCGGGCTATTTATCGGTTGGTGCAGTAGCCTTTTTAAGCGCGAGTATTGCCAATGTATACGGCGTACGACCTTATCCCTTTTATATTGGTATCGCACTCGCTATTTTTGGACTTTTGTCAAGTATTTTTCTGATCAAAGATACACGCGGATTTGTTCAACTCGAAAGTGAAAACAGCAGTGTTCCTTTACTTTCAAATGTTTTCAAAGAAACAACATGGAAAAATCCCAATTTAGGTAGTATAAGTCAAGGCGGCTTGGTCAACAACCTCAACGACGGCATGATCTGGGGCTTGTTCCCCATCTTACTCCTGAGCAAAGGATTTACTGTGGCTGAGCTCGCCCAAATTATTGCCATTTACCCAAGCGTTTGGGGCCTTAGCCAATTATTTACGGGGAAACTCGCAGATAAATTCCCTAAAAAATTACTTTTATTTTGGGGAATGTTATTACAAGGCCTCGCCATTCTTGGTTTCATTTGGGCACAAACCTTCTTTGCTTTCGCAAGTCTTAGTGTTGTGCTCGGGCTCGGCACAGCTGTGGTTTACCCCACTTTTTTAGCTGCCATCGCAGACAACACCCACCCGAGCCAGCGCGCCCAAAGTATAGGCGTGTATCGCCTTTGGCGAGACCTCGGCTACGCTGTGGGCGCCCTACTCACCGGCATACTCGCCGACCTCTGGACCACCAATACCGCAATTTTTGCCATCGGGGGCCTCACCATCCTTTCGGGACTCGTGATCCAATTGCGCATGCGCCCGGTTTCCTAGAATCAAAAAAGCTTCGTATCTTTGCACTCCACTAAAAACCTGGAGAGGTGTCCGAGTGGTTGAAGGAGCACGCCTGGAAAGTGTGTATAG
>JACCDJ010866330.1_pt1 | contig 26772 bp, 22 predicted proteins | sample 7444481 | NCBI WGS metagenome assembly JACCDJ01 (sample SAMN15323435, study PRJNA562643) | freshwater metagenome | isolation source: river surface water | place: USA:Blue River Watershed | collected 2017-08-15 | reverse complement strand
GTGCTGTCGCCAGCCTGCTGGTCACGGTGCCTCTGTACACCGGCTTTGATGCGTCGTCTGCGGCGATGCAGTTCGTCGAAAAAGCGCCCTGGATCGAGCGCTTCAATGTCAATTACCACCTGGGCCTGGACGGGATCTCGTTCTGGTTCGTGCCGCTCACGGCTTTCATCACGGTGATCGTGGTGATTTCGGCCTGGGAGGTGATCACTGAGCGCGTGAACCAGTACATGGGCGCGTTCCTGATCCTGTCGGGTCTGATGATCGGCGTGTTCAGTGCCCTGGACGGCATGCTGTTCTACGTGTTCTTCGAGGCCACGCTGATTCCGATGTATCTGATCATCGGTATCTGGGGCGGTCCTCGCAAGATCTACGCAGCGTTCAAGTTCTTCCTGTACACGCTGCTCGGTTCGCTCCTGATGCTGATCGCGCTGATCTACCTCTATCACAAGGCGGGCGGCAGCTTTGACATCCAGGCCTGGCACCAGTTGCCCCTGGCCGCCGCACCGCAGACGATGCTGTTCTTCGCCTTCTTCGCCGCCTTTGCGGTGAAGGTGCCGATGTGGCCGGTACACACCTGGCTGCCCGACGTGCACGTGGAAGCGCCCACCGGTGGTTCGGCGGTGCTGGCGGCGATCATGCTGAAGTTGGGTGCCTACGGTTTCCTGCGCTTTTCGATGCCGATCGCGCCGGATGCCGCTCACGAGTGGGCCTGGCTGATGATTGCGCTGTCCTTGATTGCCGTGATCTACGTCGGCCTGGTGGCGATGGTGCAGCAGGACATGAAAAAGCTGGTGGCGTATTCGTCGGTGGCCCACATGGGCTTCGTCACCCTGGGCTTTTTCATCTTCAACGACCTGGGTGTGGCCGGGGGTCTGGTGCAGATGATCGCTCACGGCTTCGTGTCGGGTGCGATGTTCCTGTGCATCGGCGTGCTCTATGACCGCGTGCATTCGCGCGAGATCGCCAGCTACGGCGGCGTGGTCAATACCATGCCCAAGTTCGCGGCGTTTGCGCTGCTCTTTGCCATGGCCAACTGCGGCCTGCCGGCCACCGCCGGTTTTGTGGGCGAGTGGATGGTGATCCTGGGTGCGACCCAGGCCAACTTCTGGTTGGGGCTGGCCGCCGCTACCGCGCTGATCTTCGGTGCCGCCTACACCCTGTGGATGTTCAAGCGCGTCTACCTGGGGCCCGTGGCCAATGACGATGTCAAGGCGCTCACTGATATCAATAGCCGCGAGTTCCTGATGCTGGCCCTGCTGGCCATCGCGGTTCTGTACATGGGCGTCCATCCCAAGCCCTTCACCGACGTCATGGACGTCTCCGTCGCCGAGTTCCTCAAGCACGTGGCGGCTTCGAAGCTGAAATGATCATGCTGGACACACAAAGCCTCCTCGTCGTCGCCCCGGAGATCGTTCTGGCGTTCATGGCCTGCGCCATCCTGCTGGTGGATCTGGGCGTCAAGAGCCGCTTGCGCGATCTGACCTATGTCCTGACCCTGGGCACTCTGGCCGTGGTCACCTGGCTGTGCGCCAGCGCGGCGCTCGGTGGCGGCACGCAGTACGCCTTCGGCAAGATGGTGGTGAGCGACCCCATGGGCAATTGGCTCAAGGCCTTTGCCGCAGTGGCCGTGGGGGTGACGCTGGTGTATGGCCGCCCTTATGCGGCTGATCGCGACATGCTGCGCGGTGGCGAGCTGTTCACGCTCTCGCTGTTCTCGCTCCTGGGCATCTTCGTGATGGTTTCGGGCAGCAACTTCCTGGTGATCTACCTCGGCCTGGAGCTGCTCACACTTTCCAGCTATGCCCTGGTGGCCCTGCGGCGCGACAACGAGAAGGCGATCGAGGCCGCCATGAAGTACTTCGTGCTGGGCGCGATGGCTTCGGGCTTCCTGCTGTATGGCTTGTCCATGATGTATGGCGCCACCGGCTCGCTCAATATCGACGAGGTGTTCAAGGCCATCGGCAGCGGCCGCATCAAGCACGAGGTGCTGGTGTTTGGTCTGGTGTTCATCGTCGCCGGCCTGGCCTTCAAGCTGGGGGCAGTGCCTTTCCACATGTGGATTCCCGACGTCTATCAGGGCGCACCCACCGCCGTCACCTTGATGATCGGTGCCGCGCCTGAACTGGCGGCTTTCGGCATCGTGATCCGCCTGCTGGTCGAGGGCCTGATTCCCCTGGCCATCGACTGGCAGCAGATGCTGGGCTTGCTGGCGATCGCTTCGCTGCTGGTGGGTAACCTGGCCGCCATCGCGCAGACCAACCTCAAGCGCATGCTGGCGTATTCGACCATCGCGCAAATGGGTTTCGTGCTTCTGGGCCTGGCGGCGGGCGTGGTCAATGGCAGCACCGCCAATGGCCAGCTGGCCTACAGCGCCTCGATGTTCTACATCGTGACCTATGTGCTCACCACGCTCGCGACCTTCGGCATCATCCTGCTGCTGGCGCGCGAGGGTTTCGAGAGCGAAGAGATCGCTGACCTGGCCGGCCTGAACCAGCGCAGCCCGCTGTACGCCGGCGTGATGGCGATCTGCATGTTCTCCCTGGCGGGTATTCCGCCGCTGGTGGGTTTCTATGCCAAGCTGGCCGTGCTGCAGGCGCTGGTGGCCTCGGGTGAGGCGATCTACATCGGCATGGCCATCTTCGCGGTGATGGCGTCCTTGATCGGCGCGTTCTACTACCTGCGCGTGGTCAAGGTCATGTACTTCGACTCGCCCATCACTGCCACCACCGTGTCGGCTCCGGCTGATGTGCGGGTGGTGCTGTCGATCAATGGCGCGCTGGTGCTGCTGCTGGGCCTCATGCCAGGCGGGCTCATGGCCCTGTGCGCCGACGCCATCGTGCGCACGCTGGCCTCCTGACCTCGTCTCTCGACCCCAGCGACCTGCGCAGGCGGCTCTCATGTCCTTGACCGTCTCCGTCTGGTTCGTCATCGTGCTCTCGCTGCTCGCGGCCAACTTGCCGTTTTTCAGCCAACGCCTGTTCGGACTGGTGGCGCTGCGTGTGCCCAAGTCCCTGGCGCTGCGCCTGGGCGAGTTGGTGGTGATGTACTTCCTGGCCGGCGGCGGGGGGCTCTTGCTGGAACACCGCGCTGGGCAGATCGCGCCCCAGGGCTGGGAGTTCTATGCCATCACTGGTGCCCTGTTCCTGACCCTGGCGTTTCCGGGTTTCGTCTGGCGCTACCTCGTCAAGCGGTCCGCATGACGCGTCCTGTCAACGCCGACGCCCACCTGCACGAGCAGGTGGTCGGCCGCGAGAAGCTGCTCGAAGGCCGGTTCCTGCAGGTGGTGCGTGACACCGTGCGCCTGCCCGATGGGAGCGAGTCCTATCGCGAGTTCATCCAGCACCCGGGGGCGGTGGCCATCATCCCGCTGCTGGAGGACGGACGGGTGGTGCTGGAGCGGCAATACCGGCATCCGGTGGGGCGCGTGATGATCGAATTTCCGGCGGGCAAGCTCGAGGCGGGTGAAGACCCTCGGGTCTGTGCGCAGCGCGAATTGCTGGAGGAAACCGGCTACACCGCCCGGGAGTGGGCGCATGCCGGCACGCTGCACCCGTGCATCGGCTATGCCGACGAATCCATCGGCCTCTGGTTCGCCCGTGGGCTGACCCTGGGCGAGCGCCAGCTGGACGAGGCCGAGTTTCTGGACGTGATCACCGCCACACCCGCCCAACTCCTGGACTGGTGCCGCCAGGGCCAGGTGACCGACGGCAAGACCCTGTCCTGCGCTCTGTGGCTGCAGAACGTCCTGTCCGGCGCCTGGGTTTTGGACTGGCACGCACAATCCGCGTCATGATGTGCCCCCACGTCGGCTCACGCTGTGTAGCCTCCTGCCCCCCGAGGGGGCCTTCGCGCCTTGGGGCGGTCCGGCGGCGCTCATGAAGGTTTTGGACCTGCAATGCATGCACGGCCACGTGTTCGAGGGCTGGTTTGCCTCGGAGGATGACTTCCAGGGGCAGCTCGCTCGTGCGCTGGTCGAATGCCCGATGTGCGGCGACACCGCGATCACCAAGCGTCTGAGCGCGCCCCGTCTGAACCTGGGGGCGGTCGAGCCTGCACGTTCGCCTTCGGTGCCTGCATCGCCGCGGCAGGATGTGATGGCGCCGCCCGAGGCGGCGCTGCAGGCGGCCTGGATGAAGGCCGTGGCCCAGGTGATGGCCCAGACCGAGGACGTGGGCGAGCGCTTCGCCGAGGAAGCCCGGCGGATCCACTACGGTGAGGCCGATGAACGCGGGATCCGCGGGCAGGCCACACGCGAGGAGACCCAGGCCTTGTTGGAAGAGGGGGTCGCGGTGCTGCCTTTGCCGGTGCCGCCGGCGTTGAAGGGGCCGCTTCAGTAGGGTGCAGCGACGCGGTGGTTGTGCCGGGCTCACGACGAAGCCCCAGCCACCTCAAGCCATGAACTGCAGGTTGGCCAACCTCGCGTACAGCCCGCCCTGCGCCAGTAGGGCCTCGTGCGTACCTGATTCGACGACCCGCCCGTGGTCCAGCACCACAATCCGGTCTGCGCGTTGCACGGTGGCCAGGCGGTGCGCGATCACCAGCGTCGTACGGTCACGCATGGCCGATTCCAGCGCCGCCTGAACCATCCGCTCACTCTCCGCGTCCAACGCGCTGGTGGCTTCATCCAGCAGCAGCAGGGGCGGGTTCTTCAGCATCGCCCGGGCGATCGCGATCCGCTGGCGCTGTCCGCCCGAAAGGCGCACGCCACGCTCGCCCAGGAAGCAGTCGTAGCCGCCAGGCAAGGCGCTGATGAAGTCGTGGGCAAAGGCGTCGCGGGCCGCGGCCTTCACCTCGTCGTCGCTCGCACCGGGTCGGCTGTAGCGGATGTTTTCGAGCGCACTTGCCGAGAAGATCACCGGCTCCTGCGGCACGATGCCGATGCGCTCACGCAGGTCCTGCAAGGCCATGTGGTCCACCGGTACGCCATCGACCACGATGCGCCCGGCCTGTGGGTCATAGAACCGCAGCAGCAGTTGGAACACCGTGGTCTTGCCCGCACCGCTGGCACCCACCAGGGCCACCGTCTCGCCGCCGCGCACCTCGAGGTCGAAATCCGCCAGCGCGGGCTGCTGGGGCCGCGACGGATAGCGAAACTGCAGCGACTCAAAGCGCACCACGCTGCCGCCTGCCGGCACGAGCGCCTGGACCGGATTGAGCGGCGAGGTAACCGGCGACTGCGCATGCAGCAGCTCCATCAGGCGTTCGGTGGCACCCGCCGCGCGCAGCAGGTCGCCATACACCTCGCCCAGTACCGCCACTGCGCCAGCCAGGATGATCACGTACACCACGGTCTGCCCCAGGTGGCCCGGGGTGATGCTTCCGGCCAGTACCGCCTGTGTGCCCTGGTACAGGCCCCATAGCAGCAGGCCTGAGGTGGCGATGATGATGAACGCCACCAGCAGCGCGCGCGCCCGGGTGCGGCGCACGGCGGTGCCGAAGGCCTGCTCGGTGGAGTCGTCGAAGCGACGGGCCTCTCTCGATTCCGCGGCATGGCTTTGCACCACAGGAATGGCGTTGAGCACCTCGGCGGCGATGGCGCTGGCATCGGCCACCCGGTCCTGGCTCGCGCGCGAGAGGCGCCGCACGCGCCGCCCGAACCACATGGCCGGTAGCACCACGCCCACCAGGATCAACAGCACCTGCGTCATCACCCAGGGATTGGTCCAGACCAGCATGGCCAGAGCGCCAGTGCCCATGACCGCGTTGCGCAGCCCCATGGAGAGGGAGGACCCCACCACGGTCTGGACCAGGGTGGTGTCGGTGGTCAGGCGCGAGAGCACTTCGCCCGTCTGGGTGGTCTCGAAGAATTCGGGGCTTTGGCGCACCACATGGGCGTACACCGCGTTGCGCAGGTCGGCGGTGACGCGTTCGCCCAGCCAGCTCACGGTGTAGAAACGGGCCGCCGAGAACACACCCAAGGCCACGGCAACAGCGAACAGGGCCAGGAAATGCTGGCGCAGGGCCATGAGCTGCTCGCCCCGCCCGGAACCGACCAGGCCGCCGTCGATCAGGCTGCGAAGAGCCAAGGGAAAGAGCAGGGTGGCGCCGGCGGCCAGCACCAGGAAAAGTGCCGCCAGCGCAATGCGGCCCCGGTAGGGGCGCAGAAAGGGCAGCAGGCCCGAGAGGGAACGGGGCTGGCCCTTGGGGGCGGCGTCAGGACTGGGGCGGCGGGCCATGGCGTTCAGTGTAGTCCCGCGCCAGCCGCCTCTTCGGGGTGGTCACCGCGCAAGTGCGTCACCTCGCGGGGATGACCCCAGGTGCCTGCTCGATGATCGGAACCTGAGCGCTCAGGGCCGCTCGAGAGCCCATTCGGACGCTGCCTGCATGAACTCCTGGACCTGCTTGCCACCCGGTCCCGCGCAGTCCTTGGCTGCGGATGCCAGCCATTCTTGCGTTTTTCTCTGGTAACTGGTCATGCCGGCGGAGGTGAAACATCCCTGCACCCTCGGCGCGTGCGCCTTCAGCGCCGACTCGATCAGTGCCTTGCGTGGCGTCTCCTTCAGGGGACACAGGCCTTGCTGCAAGGCGCGCAGGCCCAGGTCGACGCGGATCCGGTAGGTGGCACCGGAGTAGCCCTTGGTATCGCATCGCGGACCGTGACCCGCGCCAAGGGCCTCGAGTTCGTGCTCGACGCCCTCCGACTCCAGCAGCTGGAGCGTTGAGGCCAATCGCGGCGTTGGCACAGGCCGGTTGTGACCCCCAGGAAGTCTCCCCAGCGCAACGCCTTGTGCGGGCGCGGCGGCTTCTTGCGTCGGGGGCTTCTCCTGGGCCACGCAACGTACTGGGGCTGAGAGGTCGGGATAGATGCCGCCATTCCAGACTTCACCCGTATCCAGCATGCGTGACGTGTTGGACGATGCCAGAGCGGGTGCGGGCAGCCACCGGTTGGTGACGAGCCGTGCCACGGTGCAGGCATAGGGCTGCCCGTTGGCGAGGACACGCAACTTGCACTGCTTGTCGGCCTCGTCGAAATAGCCTTGAAAGCCTGCTTCCTGCGCCTGCGGCAGGTGGGGCAGGGTCTTCAGGGTTTGCGCGAGCTTCAGGAGAAAACGATCCAGTTGCCTGGCCGCCAGGGTGGGGGTGCTGTAGACCCAGTTGCCCCGGTAGCCGACGCGTTCGCAATTTTCGGCGTTGTAGGTCACGGGGCGATCGGATTGCACTGCGTCGGCGTAGGCCGCGACCGTAGCGGACGCGACCGAGCCCGCCGGCCGGCTCGCTTCTGCGGAGGGGGGCAGGTTCTGCAGGTCATAGCCACAGCTTCCCAGGATGCGACGCAACTCGTCATCGGGTGCGCGCAGCGACACCGCGATCAGGTCGCGCGCGTCGATCACCACCTCCCTCCCGGTTCGGTCGGTGTAGCGTAGCCGGGAGATGCACGCCGCACCCAGTGTCTCCTGCGCGATCAGGCGGGCCTCGACCCTCGGGGAAAATAACTCTTCACGATCGTCGCGAGAAGGCGGGTAGTGACTGAGGCACTCCTCGATCCGCGGGTTGAGCCTGGACTTGCAGCGAAACTCTGGCGTGTTGAGGTTCTTGCACTGCATTCGGTTGGCCGGGCCCGAGCACACCTGGATCGGCTTTTCAACGTCTGCAGCATCCCAGATGGAGAGACGGATTGACCCCGGCTTGTACTGCGGCCAGAAGCCCGCATCGCGCGACAGGGTGGCTAGCGCTTGCCGCGAAGGAGGGTCCAGCAGGTAGGTGTAGTCCAGAACCACGGGGCTTCGCATGAGGTCCACGGATTGACGGGGGAAGTTGTCGGTGTAGGCCAGTTGCCAGACCTTCACCTTCAGGAGCTGCTTGCGGGTGAAGTTGTCCGAGATGGCACGGAAATCGTCCAGCTCGCGACTCGCGCGGATCGGATCGATGTAGAAGGCCAGGTAATTGCCGCTCTGGATTTCCTTGTCAAGCCGCTCTGCGACGGCAGCCAGGCCCGATGCATCCGACCAGAAAAAGGTGACCGCCGTGATCCTGGGCGCCTGACCTCGCGATTCCCTGGCCATCCTCTCGTGCAAGCGCCGGATGGACAGGGCCGCCAGCGGCGGAAACTCCGACACGCGTTGTGGCTCCTTGAACAGGAGCGCTTCGACCTCGTCGAGCTCGCGGTCTGCCAGCAGCTGCAGGCCATACAGGTAGGACAGGGTGGGCAGCTGCTTTTCGAAGTCGCGCTTGAGGGCCTCTCCCGCGCCGCGGCGGCCGTACTGGCGCGTGAGCAGCGTGACCAGGTCGATCACCGGGTCGGCCATCTGCACCCCGGACTGGAACACCGCACGGTAAGAGGCCAGCGCCAGGTCGGTCTCGCCGCGCTGCGCCAGGATGCGCGCGTTGTGATAGTGCTCGGCGAAGGTGCGTGCGTTGTCGATCAGGCCACCGCGCTGGCCCAGCTCGCGCACCTGACCCGACAGGCGTTTGAGCAGGTCGATGGTGACCGTCTCGCGCTCCTGACGCGCGCCCTCGGCGGCTTGCTGTCGCTGGTCCATCTGCGCCAGCTGCTGGCGGATGGCGCTGGTGTCAGCCTGCACCTGGCCCACGCTCGATTGCAGGGCCTTCAGCCGCTCGCTGATGTCATCGATCTGGCGGCTGGCGCCGCCCAGATCCAGGCGGGCGATGGCCTCGCCCACCGGACCCTTGAGGGCGTCACCCAGGGCAGCGGCCATCTTGGGGTCGCTCAAGGCGCCGAGCAGCGAGGCCTGCAGGCCGTCCAGGCGCTCGTTGATCTGGGTCAGGGCATCAGAGGAACGCGCGCCGCCCGCACCTTGAAGCTCGGAGGACAGGCTCTGCATCATCTTGGCCTGACGCTCCAGGCCGATGTTGCGGCTCACGTTGTTCAGGCCCCGCACCAGGCGCGTGAGTTCGGCGATCTGTGCCTGCTGCGAACCCAGGGCGGCAGTGGCCTGTGAGAGCTGGCGGGCCAGCTCGGGCACGCGCGTGGCCAGGGCCGAACAGATCTGGATGGTGCCGCTGCGATCGGGTAGGCGGATCACGCCTTCGTCGCAGCCGGCGGGTTGCGACACCGCGGGGGTCGCCATGGCCAGCAGGCCGGCCAGCGCAATCCAGGCCGGGAAGCGGGCGCCAGCCCGGGGGAACAGTCGGTACATCAAGGGGGGGTCCATCGGGCAACGTTGTGCCCGAGTTTAATGATTCGCTTTTTGCTTACCGATTGAATAGGGAATGGGCTTTGGCACCGCCTTGTACCCGCTACTTCCAAAGCAGTAGTTCGAGGCTCACAAGCGCAGGGGCTGCGCGTATCCAGTCATTTCCAGATAACCGCGTCCGAGCGTCTCGCCCTGTGCGTTGGTCAGCTCGCTCAGACCTTCCCAGTAGATCGCGCCGGTGGACGTTCGGCTGTCCAGTTCCTGGTCGTCGACCAGGGGCCGCACGATGTAGCGACCGGCGGGGCAGTCCACCTGCCATTGCACCGGATAGTGCGCCCCGGACCGTGGGCTGAGCCAGTGACGCTGCGGCGTGAACGCGGTGCGGCCCGCGTCGAAGGCCCGGGCGGGGCCACGCGGCCCGCGCCAGGAACCGCCGTCCCAGAGCGCGCTGCCATCGGCGCGACGCAGGCGAAATGCGGTAAGGGCGCTACCGTCCTCCAGGTTCATGCCGATCCAGTCCCAGCCCACAGCCCGCGGGTGCAGCAGTTCCTCGCTCCACTCGTGGTCCAGCCAGGCACGACCTGTGACGTCGAAGGCGCGCTCCCCCACTTGCAAGCGTCCGCCGGCCTGCAGCTGGGGCTGGCTGTAGTAGTAGCTGGCCTGGCGCGGTTCGGGGCCTTTTCGGGACAGACCCCCCGTCCCTTGCAGCAGCACGGGTTGGGTGGGCGCAAAGCGCAGGTCCAGGGAAAACTCGCTGGCCGGGATACGGGCCCGGTAGGCGCCATCCGCTTCGCGCGCCAGGGTCCAGTCACGCAAGGCCAGTCGGGTGTCGTCCTGCGCCGCTTGCGCGATGCCGAAGCCCTCGCGCGCAATGCGCTGGTCATGCCACAGGCGCCGACCCTGCACGTCGGTGATGGCTGCATGGGCGAACACCAGCTGGCGCGCGGCAAAGGCCGAGGCCAGGTCCCGTGCGGCATCGATGCGCGAACGAAAGAAGGTGACCTGAAAGCCGAACTCCCGCCCGGAGGGTGCGTTGCCCGCGCGGGCCTGCCCGGTGACATACCACCACTCGGTACGCAGGTCGGGGTGCGCGCCGTGGTCGCGCGGGAAGACCAACGCACGTGCCGGCAGTGCGTGCGCCGGCGCCTGCAGGGCACTGCCGCCTGCCGCCAGCGACAGCAGGAACGCGCGCCGTTGCAAGGGGTGCATCACCAATCCTCCTTCACGGCCATCACCGCATCGCGGCTGGCCGCGGCCCGGCCCGCGAACCAGGCCGTGAGCGTGCCCGCCGCAATGACCGCAGCGCACAGCAGCCCCAAGCGTCCCCAGGGCACGAGCAGGTCCATGGTCCAGTGGAAGCTTTGCGGGTTGACCACGTGCACCAGCACCACGGCCACCGCCAGACCCAGTGCCACGCCGGCGGCCGACCCGACGAAGGTCCAGGCCGCGCCTTCGCCCGCCACGACCGCCAGGACCTGCCGGCGGGTGAGGCCCAGGTGCTGCAGCAGTCCGAACTCCTTGCGTCGCGCCAGTACCTGCGCACTGAAACTGGCCGCGACGCCGAACAGGCCGATGCCGATGGCCACGGCCTGCAGCCAGTAGGTGACGATGAAGCTGCGGTCGAAGATGCGCAAGGAGACGGTGCGGATGTCCTGCGTGGAGGCGAATTCCAACGCGCCGCCAGCCGGCGCCAGTGAACGCAGCGCGCCCTGCACGGATGCGGCCTGCGCGCCCGGCGCGAGCCAGAGCATCAGGTCGTTGACCCGGGCGTCGCCGGTCAGACGCAGGTAGTCGGCGCGGTCCATCATCACCGCGCCACTCTGGCGTGCGTAGTCGCGCCAGGTACCGGCCACGAAGAACTCGGGGCGCTGCGTGAACGCACTGGAAAGGCGCTCGAAGCCCTGGCCTGGCTTCACGCCGTACAGGTCGATGATGGCTTCGCTCACGTAGATCCCGATGCGGCCCGGCGGCACAGGTTGCGGCGTGTCCACCATCGGCAGGCTACGGGCCGGATCGTCCAGCGGGCGGGCCAGCAGGGCGACGGCGGGCAGCGACGGATCGAGCAGCAGGGGCCGCACCCGCTGGGTGGCGATGCGAGCGACGCCTGGCACCTGGCCGGCCGCCTCAATGAACGCGGGCTCGAGGAAGGCGGAATCGCCGGCCGCCGCGCCGTCGGCGGTGCGTGCGTACAGGTCGGCGGGCAGGACCACGTCCAGCCAACGCGTGACTGAATCGCGAAAGCTCGCCACCATCACCGTGAGGGCCACGGCCAGGCTCAGGGAGGCCACCACGCCGCTCACGGCGACGGCGGCGGTTTCGCGCACCCGCCGCGCGCGCTCGACGGCCAGCAGGGGCAGCAGGCGGTGCGCCAGCCTCGGGGCCAGCGCGTCATAGGCCAACGCGACCCCCCAGGGCAGGGCGGTGATACCTCCCACCAGCAGCAAGGCCACCGAGACGTAGGCCGCCAGCGGCACGCCCGCGATCGGCGGCACCAGGGCCAACAGGCCGCCCAGGACCAGCAGCAGCAGGCTGGCCCAGTGATGACGCCCCTGCACGGCGGCCTGCCCCAGTCCTTTGAGGGAGGCGGCCAGGGGCAGGCTCTGCGCCTGGCGCGCGGGTAGCCACCCGCCGACGGCCGAGGCGACCACGCCCAGCCCGCCATAGGCCAGTGCCGCACCGCCGCTCCATTGCAGGTGCGGCGCCACGCCCGCGAAATAACCACCGCCCAGGTCGCCCCCGAGCAGACGCAGCGCCAGGGCCGCCAGTCCTGTGCCTAGCGCGACGCCAGCGAGGCTGCCCACCGCGCCCAGGACCACCGATTCGGTAGCCACCAGGGACAGGCGCTGGCGCGGGGTCAGGCCCAGCACACCGAGCAAGGCCAGTTGCCGGGTGCGACGCGCCACGCTCAGGGAGAGGACCGAATAGACCAGGAAGGCGCCCGTGAACAGCGCCACCAGCGCCAGCACGGTGAGGTTGACGCGGTAGGCGCGCGAGAGGTTGCTCACGCGCTGCGCGGCATCACCGGGTTCGGCGGCGGTGACGCCCGCAGGCAGCTGCAGGGACCGCACGACGTCTTCGCGCGGCGCGCCAGGCGCCAGGCGCAGGTCGATGCGTGTGAGCTGGCCGCCACGGTCGAACAAGTCCTGCGCCGCGCCGATGTCCATGATCGCCATCGGGCCGCCTCCGGCGGCCACGGTGCCGGCTACGGTCACGGGCAGCAGGCGCTGGCCCACCTGCAAGGCGATGCGCTCGCCGGGCAGCAGCTGGCGTGCCGCCGGATTGAGGAAGACCGTCGCTGGCGCGAACAGGGCGAAGCGATCGCTGCCTGCGGCGGGTGCCGGCATGAGCGCAGGGGCGATCGCAGGCACGGTGAGGGCATCGACACCCAGCACCCGCAGCGCGTGGCGCGTGCCAGCGGACCCGACCGCCACGGTGGCGGTTTCCAGCACCGGGCTGGCCAGGGTGACCTGGGGGTGGGCGGCCACGCGGGCATAGAGCGATTCGTCGAAGCCGCCTTGCACCGCGCGCAGCTCCAGATCGGGTTGGCCATTGACCGAGCGCACCGCGCTGGAGAACTCGCTCAGGGCCGAGGCATTGATCAAGTGCACCGAGAAGGCCAGCGCGACGCCCAGCATCACGGCCACCATGGCGGCGGCGCTGCGCCAGGGGTGATGGCGCAGTTCCTGCCAGGAGAAGGTGCGCATCAGGGCCAGCATGGGCCCGATTGTGGCCTGCCGCCCCGCATCCACGCGCGGGCGGGGTTTCGTGAGTGCGGCGTGCGGCCCGCCCTCAGGCGGCCAGCTCGCCCACGTCAGGCATGAATTCGGCCAGGAGTTCCTCTTTGCGCTGCTCCAGCTGCTCGCGCATGGCCACCAGGTCCAGCTTGCGGGTGCTACGGGCTCTCGCGAAGATTTCGCTGCGTTCTTCCTTCACATGGTGGTCCATGTACTCGCCCAGCACCTTCACCTTGGCATCGAACATGTCGTCGACTTCGCTGGCGCGCCGGATCTGGGCCACGAGACTGCGCAGGGCCTGGTGTTCGACCTCGGCTTCATCCAGCAGATCGGTGTCCTTGATGGCGGCGCGCAGCGCGGGATAGAAGATTTCCTCCTCGACCTGGGCATGGACGGTGAGCTCCTGGCAGATGCGGTGGGCCAGGTCCAGCTTCTTCTGCGCGGCGCTGCGAGCGCGCGAGCCGGTGAGTTCCTCGTATTCCTTGAACATTTTCTTGAGGGTGCGGTGGTCGGCGTCAAGCAGGTCGCAGGCATCCTTGCCTGTGCGTAGGGTGGCCATGGGGTTCTCCTGGGGTGAACGTGCGGGCGCCCTGGCGGCACCCGTCGATTCCCAGCGTAGTGGGTAGGGCCGGGCGGCGCGTCAGGCCGTGCCCGGGCTTGGTGTCAGACACCGCCTCAGGCGAAACCGCGCGCGGTCAGATGCATCACCCGGTCGCCACGGCGCGCTGCGGCTTCGGAGTGCGTGACCAGCACCAGTGCCGCGCCCTGCTCGCGGGTTTGCGCCAGCAGCAGGTCCATGATGCGCGTCGCGGTGCCGGGGTCCAGGTTGCCGGTAGGCTCGTCGGCCAGCAGGAGGGCGGGCCGGTGCACCAGCGCCCGTGCGATGGCCACGCGTTGCAGCTGCCCGCCACTGAGTTGCTGCGGCAGGCGCGCACCCAGGCCTTCGAGGCCGACCGCCGCGAGCATGGCTTGCACGCGGGGCGCGATGGCCGAGGCGGGTTCCCCCAGTAGCATCAGGGGCAGGGCGATGTTCTGCGCCACATCCAGGTGGGGCAGAACATGGAAGGCCTGGAAGACGAAGCCCACATGCCGGCGCCGCAGCAGCGCGCGTTCGTCATCGCTGGCGGTCCCGAGGTCGTGGCCGCACAGGGTGACGCGGCCTTCGTCGAAGCTGTCCAGGCCGGCCAGGCCATTGAGCAGGGTGGACTTGCCCACGCCAGAGTCGCCCACGATGGCCACGAATTCGCCAGGCATCACGTCCAGCGAGACGCCGGCGAACACGGTGTCGGCGCCATAGCGCTTGGCCAGGCCGTGTGCGCTCACGACGCATGTGGGGACGCAGGTGTTCATGCGGGCATCTCCTGCACGGCGCGCAGCACCTGGGCCAGGGCGTCGGGTGCATCGCAGGCGATGACGCGGCGCGCGGGCATGCTGCGCAGCCAGGTGAGTTGGCGCTTGGCCAGTTGCCGGGTGGCGGCGATACCCGTGTCGATCAGGTCCTGCAGGCTGGGGGCTGCGCCCAGTCCCTGGCTGGCACGGTGCTGCGCATCAAGCCAGGCCCAGGCCTGCCGGTATCCCACGCAGCGCATGGACGCCAGCTCGGGATGCAGGTCGCCGCGTGCGCGCAGTCGGCGGATTTCGTCCAGGAAGCCCGCGTCGAGCATCTGTGCGTAGCGTGCGGCGATGCGTTGGTGCAGCCAGGCGCGGTCTTGGGGCTCCAGGGATAGCAGCAGTGCTGGCGGCAGGGCGGTGAGCGCGCCCGCTTGCGCGGGCTGGGCATGCCAGTCGCTCAGGGGCCGGCCGGAGACACGATGCACCTCCAGTGCGCGCTGGATGCGTTGCGAGTCCAGGGGCGCCAGACGCGCCGCGGTGGTCGGGTCGACGCGCGCGAGCTCCGCATGCAGGGCGGGCCAGCCCTCGCGTGCGGCCTGGGCCTCGAGGTCGGCGCGCACCTGCGGGTCGGCCGGTGGCATGGGCGCCAGGCCCTCAAACAGCGCCTTGAAGTACAGCATCGTGCCGCCGGCCAGCACAGGCAGGGCGCCACGCGCGTGGATTTCGCGGATGCAGCGCGCCGCGTCGGCAGCGAACTCGGCGGCGCTGTAGGCCTGTGCGGGATCGCGGATGTCGATCAGGTGGTGTGGCACGCCGGCGCGTTCTACAGGCGTGGGCTTGGCGGTGCCGATGTCCATGCCCTGGTAGACGAGGGCGGAGTCGACACTGACGATCTCGATCGGGCGCACACGCGCCAGGGCCAGGGCCGCCGCCGACTTGCCGCTGGCCGTGGGACCGGCCAGTGCGACATAGGGCAGGGCGGATGCGCGGGACATCAAGGGCCAGCGGCGCAGGCTCAGCGACCGCGCAGGAACAATGCGTCGAGCTCGCGCAGCGTGAGCTGGCGCCAGGTGGGTCGACCATGGTTGCACTGGTCGGAGCGTTCAGTCTGCTCCATCTGGCGCAGCAAGGCGTTCATTTCGTCCAGCGTGAGCCGGCGGTTGGCACGGACCGCGCCGTGGCAGGCCATGGTGGCGAGCAATTCGTTGCGAGCCCGTTGCACCACGGTGCTGGCCTCGTGCTGCGCGAGTTCGGCCAGCACGCTGCGCGCGAGTTCGACCGCGTCGCCCTGCGCCAGGCTGGTGGGGACGGCGCGCACGGCCAGGGTCTTGGTCGACAGCGGCGCGATGTCCAGGCCCAGCAGGTGCAGCGTGTCAGCATGGGCCTCGGCGGTGGCGGCTTCCTGGGGCGTGGCGGGAAAGGTGGCGGGAATCAGCAGGGGTTGGCTGGCGATGGGACGCGAGGCGTCGTCGCCCGCCTGGGCCTTGAGCTTCTCGTAGACGATGCGTTCGTGTGCGGCATGCATGTCCACCACCACCAGGCCCTGGGTGTTCTCAGCCAGGATGTAGACCCCTTGCAGTTGCGCCAGGGCACGCCCGAGGGGCCAATCGCCCGGCGGCAGCGGTGTGGGCGTGGACGTTGCCGCGCCTACCGCAGGTGGGCCGCCTTGCCACAGCAGCCCCAGATCGGACACCGGCAGGCCGACGGCATCTTCGCGCGCGGCGAACCGGATGGCGGGCTGGGTCCAGCGCGGGGCCCCCATGCCGTTGTCTGTGGGGGTGTCTATGGCGTGGCGGGCTGCAGCGGGCGTGAAGGCCAATCCGTCTGGCCCCTCGACCGGCAGACCGCTGGCCGCCAGCCCGGGCCAGCCTGCCGCCTGTCCCGCGCGCGGGGCGGCCAGTGCGTTTTCCACCGCATGACGCACGGCCTGGTGCACAGCACGGCCGTCGCGAAAACGCACTTCGACCTTGGTCGGATGCACATTGACATCTACCTGCAGCGGATCGATCTCGAGTGACAGCACATAGACCGGCTGGCGCTGGCCGTGCAGCACGTCCTCGTAGGCGCTGCGCACGGCATGGGCAATGACCTTGTCACGCACGTAACGGCCGTTGACATAGGCGTACTGGTGATCGGCCCGCGAACGGGCTGCATCGGGCAGACCCGCATGGCCGGTGACGCGCAGTGGACCGGCGCGGGTGTCCAAGGGCACGCTCTGTTCGATGAAGTCGGCGCCCAGTACGTCGGCCACACGGGTGGCGTGCGCGGGCGCGGCGCGCCACTGCTCCACCAGCTTGCCCTCATGCCAGATGGCGAAGCCGACCTCGGGCCAGGCCAGGGCGTGACGGCGAACCGCCTCGATGCAGTGGGCCAGCTCGGTGGCGTCGGTCTTGAGGAACTTGCGGCGCGCCGGTGTGCTGAAAAACAGCTCCTTGACTTCCACCGTGGTGCCGATGGCCCGCGCGGCGGGGCGCAGTTCGCCGGTGCGCGCGTCCAGCAGGAAGGCGGTGACTTCGCCTTCGGTGCGCGAGAGCAGGCTCAGCTCGGAGACCGAGGCGATGGCGGCCAGCGCCTCGCCCCGAAAGCCCATGGTGCCTACCGACTCCAGGTCGGCCAGCGAGGCGATCTTGCTGGTCGCATGACGCTTGAGGGCGATGCTCAGCTCGCGCGGCGCGATGCCCAAGCCGTCGTCCTCGACGCTGATCAGGCGGGTGCCGCCGGCGAGCAGGCGCACGGTGATCTGGCGAGCCCCGGCGTCCAGCGCGTTGTCCACCAGCTCGCGCACCACCGAGGCCGGGCGCTCGATGACCTCGCCCGCGGCGATCTGGCTGACCAGTTCGTCGGGCAGTTCACGGATCGGGCGGCGTGTGGGGGAATCAGGCAGGGGGGACACCCGGGCATTCTAGGGTGCGGGCCATAATGCCCCGCCATGGAATACGCCGCCTTCCTGATCGACTTCATCCTGCACGTAGATCGCTACCTGGAAGCTTTCGTACGCGATTACGGGCCCTGGGTGTACGCCCTCCTGTTCCTGATCGTCTTCGTCGAGACCGGGCTGGTGGTCATGCCTTTCCTGCCCGGGGATTCGCTGCTGTTCGTGGTGGGCGCGCTGTGCGGGGTGGGCTTCATGAGCCTGCCCGTGGCCATGGGCGTGCTGATCGCCGCAGCCATTTTGGGCGACCAGTGCAACTACACCCTTGGTCGCTACTTCGGGCCCCGGGTGTTCCAGTGGGAGCAATCGCGCTTCTTCAATCGCCGGGCCTTCCTGCAGGCCCATGATTTCTACGAGCGCTATGGCGGCATCACCATCATCGTGGCGCGTTTCATGCCTTTCATCCGCACCTTCGCGCCCTTCGTGGCGGGGGTGGCCGAGATGAGCCGCGCGAAGTTCACTTTCTACAACGTGGTGGGTGCGTTGATCTGGGTGCTGGGCATCTGCACCGCTGGCTATTTCCTGGGCAGTGTGCCCTGGGTCAAGACCCATCTGGACAAGATCATCTGGGCGATGATCTTCGTGCCCGGACTGATCGTGCTGGTCGGGGCCTGGCAGGCGCGCCGCAAAGCCTCTGCTGCGGCAGACACCGAGACACCTGCCGCCTGAGGCTGCAGCCCGCCGCTAGAGGGTGCGGCTGCGCGCCAGCGGCGGGTTTGCCGCGAAGTAACGCTGAATCCCCCGCATCAGGGCCTCGGCCAGTTGCTCCTGATAGGCCTCGCTGCGCAAGCGGGCCTCTTCTTCCGGGTTGGAGATGAAGGCCGTCTCCACCAGCACGCTGGGAATGTCGGGTGCCTTGAGTACCGCAAAGCCCGCTTGCTCCACGCGCGGCTTGTGCAGCCGCCCGACCTGTCCGATCTCACCGAGCATGGCGCTACCCAGGCGCAGGCTGTCGTTGATCTGCGCCGTGGTGCTCATGTCCAGGAGCACACGGGCCACGTGGGCGTCCTGCGTGCGCACATTCACCCCGCCGATCAGGTCGGCCCGGTTCTCCTTGTCGGCGATCCAGCGCGCCGCGGTGCTGGAGGCGCCGCTCTGGCTCAGGGCGAAGACGCTGGCACCGCGCGCCATGGGCGTGAAGAAGGCGTCGGCGTGGAGGCTCACGAACAGGTCGGCCTGCACGCGACGCGCCTTCTGCACGCGTATGTGCAGGGGCACGAAGAAATCCGCGTCGCGCGTGAGGAAGGCGCGCATCGGGCTGCCGTTGACCGTGCTGGCGTTGATGCGGGCCTGCAGCCGCTGCGCGATACGCAGCACCACGTCTTTCTCGCGGGTACCGGCCGGCCCGATCGCGCCGGGGTCCTCGCCGCCGTGGCCCGGGTCCAGGGCGACGACGATGAGGCGGTCGGTGCGCGCCGGGGCCGCGCTCTCGGCAGGAGCCGCAGGCGCTGCGGCCGGCACAGGCGCGGAGGCCGGGGGCTGACGCTGCATCTGCCGCTCGATCAGCTCGCCCAGGGGGTCGCGGGCCGGCGCGGAGGCCGGCGCTGCGGCCACGGCGGGCGGGGGCGTCTCGCGCAGACGTTGCGCGATCAGTTGCTCCAGCGGATCGACCGGGGCGACCGGATAGACGTCCAGCACCAGCCGGTGCCGGTACGCTGCGATCGGCGGCAAGGTGAAGGCCTGGGGTGTGGCGGCCTGCTTCAGGTCGATCACCAGCCGCACCTCGCCCGGCGCGTGCTGGCCGGCGCGGATGCCAGCGATGTAGGGATCGTCGGCCCGTACCTGGGCCACCAGCTGGCGCAGTGCGGGATTGAGCTCGATGCCCTCGATGTCCACCACCAGGCGAGAGGGATGGGTCAGCAGGGTCTGGCGCGAAGCCAGCGGGCCGTCCGATTCGATCGTGACGCGGGAATAGTCCGGTGCGGGCCAGATGCGCACGTTCAGGATGGTGGCTCCGCGCACGATCTCGGCGACACCCAGGGACAGCACCAGGGTGCCGGCCCGCAGGAGGTCGCGCCGCCTGATCATGCGGCGAGCAGGGTGGCGCCCCGGTCGGTGTGGGCGCGGACCGTGACCTGCCGCGTGTCGTCGGCTCCCACCGCGAGGTCCAGCGTGAGGTCGGGCGTGGGCAGCAGCCCCGCGGCCTGGTCGGGCCACTCGGCCAGCTTCAGGCCCGTGCTGGCAAAGACGTCGCGAAAGCCGGCGTCTTCCCATTCGCGCGGGTCGTTGAAGCGGTAGAAGTCGAAGTGCCAGATCGGCAGGGGCGCGCCGCCACCGGGGGCCGGTGCGCCCTCATGGGGCTCGACCACCGCGTAGGTGGGGCTCTTGATGCGCCCGGCCACCCCCAGGGCGCGCAGCAGGTGGCGCACAAAGGTGGTCTTGCCCGCGCCCAGGTCGCCGCGCAGGGCCAGGAAGGCGTTGCGGATCTGGGCTGTGGCGGCCAGGCGCCGGGCGTAGGCCTGCGTGGCTTCCTCGTCGGGCCACAGCAGCTGCAGGGGGCTTCCTACAATCGGCGGGTGATGATCGGCAGCAGTCAAGCTCGTGTGGACGGTTCGTCGCTCGTCCCGGAGATCGGGCGTTGGGCGCGTGAGCTCGGATTTTCCCAAATCGGCGTGGCCGGTATCGACCTGTCCTCGGCGGAGGCGGGGCTATTGGACTGGCTGTCGCGCGGTTTCCACGGCGAGATGGCCTATATGGCGGCCCATGGCTTGAAGCGCGCCCGGCCGGCCGAACTGGTGCCTGGCACGGTAAGCGTACTCACCGCCCGCATGGACTACCTGCCCCGCGACACGCCCGAGGGTTGGCAGGCCATCGAATGGGACCGCCTGGCCCGCCCCGAGGAGGGCGTGGTCTCGCTCTATGCGCGGGGCCGGGATTACCACAAGGTGCTGCGCGCGCGCCTTCAGCGCCTGGCCGAACGCATCGCGGTGGCGGTCGGGCCCCTGGGCCACCGGGTGTTCACCGATTCGGCCCCGGTCTTGGAGGCCGAATTGGCTGCACGCAGCGGCCTGGGTTGGCGCGGCAAGCACACCCTGGTGTTGAACCGCGAGGCCGGCTCGATGTTCTTCCTGGGCGAGATCTACCTGGACCTGGCGCTGCCCCCGACGCCGCCCGTCACGGACCATTGCGGCACCTGCAGCGCCTGCATCGACCTGTGTCCCACGCAGGCGATCCTGGGCCCGGGCCTGCTCGATGCGCGCCGATGTATTTCCTACCTCACCATCGAGCATGCAGGCCCCATCCCCGAGGACTTGCGCCCGGCGATCGGTAACCGCATCTACGGCTGCGACGACTGCCAGTTGGCCTGCCCCTGGAACAAGTTCGCGCAGCGCAGCGCCTTGCCTGATTTCGACGCCCGCGCCTCGATGGCGGGGCAGGCCCTGGCCCGCCAGCTCGGATGGAGCGAGGACGACTTCCTGCGCCTGACCGAGGGCAGCCCGATCCGCCGGATCGGCCACGAACGCTGGCTACGCAACGTGGCGGTGGCAGCGGGCAACGCCCTGCGCCAGGAGGAGGACGCGGGCCTGCGTGAGGCCCTGGTCGCCCGCAGCGTGCACCCCAGCGCACTGGTGCGCGAGCACGTGGCCTGGGCCCTGGCGCAGCGTCCTGCCGGGATCTGATCTCAGGAGGCAGCCCAGGGCTGCAGCACCGCCAGCGCGAAGGGAATGCTCAAGGCCGCCAGCAGGGTGGACAGGGTGACCAGGGCCGCCACAAAGGCGCCGTTGTGCCCCATGCGCGCCGCCAGGACATAGCCGCTCGAAGCGGTGGGCAGGGCCGACAGGCACAAGAAGGTGCTGGTTTGCACCGGGTCCAGGCGCATCAGGCGCGCCAGCGCCAGGGCGATCAGCGGCAGCAGCAGATGCTTGATCGCCAGCAGTCCGGTGGCCAGCGTCTTGTTCTGCGCCAGCGATCCCAGGCGCAGGCCAGCGCCTGCAGCCATGAGGCCCAGCGCAATAGAGGCGGCTCCGATGCGGGTGGCCGTCGGCTCCAGCAGTGCCGGAATGGACAGGCCCGCCACGCTGGCCAGCAGCCCGCCGACCGTGGCGATGATCAGGGGATTGCGCACGATGGCCGCGCCCAGGTGGGTGCCGGACTGGCGCGCCATCGGCCAGACGGCGCCGATGTTGAGGATCGGGATGCAAAACCCCATCAGGATGGCCAGCATCTGCATCCCCTGCGGCCCCGCCAGGCGGTCGACCAGGGCCAGCCCGATGAAGGAGTTGAAGCGAAAAGCCACCTGCGCCCCCGCTGCATGGTCGTGGCGGTCGATGTGGCGTCCGATGCCGGGCAGCCAGGGCAGGGCATAGGCCAAGGCGATTCCAGACAGGCCCAGGGCCACACCGGCGGCGATCAGGGTGGAGGCGGTGCCCAGGTCCAGCGGCTGGCGCACGACCGAGTGAAACAGGAGGACAGGAAAGAGGAAGTAGTAGACCAGGGCCTCGACCGGCTCCCAGACCTTTCGGTCCAGGGAGGTGTAGCGGCAAAGCAGCCAGCCACACAGGATCAGGGAGAAATCGGGGAATAACAGCTGCAGGAGATTCACTCGCCGAGGATAGCAACCCCGCGCGCCTGCCCGGTTCTCGCACGATTTAAGATCGCGGTATTCCGGCCTGTCCGGCCGGCCCCACCCGAGGAGACTCCATGCAACGCCGTCACTGTGTCGTCTTGTCCGCTGCCGTCCTGGCCCTGTCCGCCGGTTCGGCCTTTGCCCAGGCCTACCCCAACAAGCCGGTGCGCCTGCAAGTGCCCTTCGCCCCGGGTGGCACCACCGACATCGTCGCCCGCGTGATCGCCGAGCCCCTGGGCAAGGTCCTGGGCCAGAGCGTGGTGGTGGAGAACAAGGCCGGCGGCGGCGGCGTGGTTGGCGCCACCGAGACCGCCCGCGCGGCGCCCGATGGCTATTCCCTGGGCATGGCCACTGTGTCCACCACCGCGGCCAACCCGGCGATCAACGCCAAGATTCCCTACAACACCCTCACCGACTTCACGCCGATCATCAACATCGCGGCCACGCCCAACGTGATCGCGGTACACCCGAGCTTCCCGGCGCGTGACTATGCGGGCTTCGTCGCAGAACTGAAGAAGAACCCGGGTAAGTACTCGTATTCCTCGTCGGGCACCGGCGGCATCGGCCACCTGCAGATGGAGTTGTACAAGAGCCTGACTGGCACCTTCGTCACGCACATCCCCTATCGCGGCGCGGGCCCGGCCCTGAACGACACGGTGGCCGGCCAGGTGCCGATCATCTTTGACAACCTGCCCTCGGCACTGCCCTTCATCAAGGAAAACCGCCTGATCGCCATCGTGGTCGCGGCCCCCCAGCGGGTGGCGGGTCTGAACAACGTGCCTACCTTCAAGGAAGTGGGGCTCGAGCCGGTGAACCGCATGGCGTACTACGGCATCCTCGGGCCCAAAGGCCTGCCCAAGGAGGTGGTCGACAAGGTCAGCGCCGGCACGCTCAAGGCGCTGCAGGACCCGGCGGTGCGCAAGCGCATCGAGGACACAGGCTCCGTCATCGTCGGCAACACGCCCGAGCAGTTCGCGCAGCAAATGCGCGCCGAGTACGAGGTGTACAAGAAGGTGGTGGACAGCGCCAAGCTGAAGCTCGATTGAGTGTTCCCCCCGATCCCCTGATCGACACCTTCATCGACGCCCTCTGGTTGGAGGAGGGCCTGTCGAAGAACACGCTGGCGGCCTACCGCCGCGATCTGGAGGGCTACGACCGTTGGCTGCAAGGCCGGGGCGTGGCCCTCGTCGCTTGTGGCGAGTCGGATCTGAGCGGGTATTTCGCCCACCGCCATGCGCAGACGCGCGCCACCTCCGCCAACCGGCGCCTGGCCGTATTCCGACGTTTTTTCCGTTGGGCGCTGCGCGAACGTCGGGTGTCTGCCGACCCGACCCTCAAGTTGCAGCCGGCCAAGCGACCGCTGCGGGTGCCGCGCACGCTGACGCAGACCCAGGTCGAGGCCCTCCTGGCAGCGCCCGATGTGACCACACCCCTGGGGCTGCGTGATCGCGCGATGCTGGAGTTGATGTACGCCAGCGGCTTGCGCGTGAGCGAGCTGGTGACGCTCAAGGTGCTGAACGTCAGCCAGTCCGAGCATGTGGTGCGGGTGCTGGGCAAGGGCGGCAAGATGCGGCTGGTGCCGTTTGGCGAGGTCGCGAGTGACTGGCTGGCGCGCTACCTGCAAGAGGCCCGGGGTGCGATCCTGGCGGGCCAACCCACCGAGGACCTGTTCGTGACCGCACGCGGCGCCGCGATGACGCGGGCGATGTTCTGGGTGCTGGTGAAGAAATACGCGCTGGTGGCGGGCATTACCACGCCCTTGTCACCGCACACCCTGCGTCATGCCTTTGCCACCCACCTGCTCAATCACGGGGCGGATCTGCGGGCGGTGCAGATGCTGCTGGGGCATGCGGATATTTCCACGACGACGATCTACACCCACGTGGCGCGGGAGCGGCTCAATCAGCTGCATGCGAAGCATCACCCGAGGGGGTGATGGGCGCTGACGTTTCCTAGCCCTTCATCGTCCACGCCGGCAGCGGCCGCGGCAAATGCAGGACATCTTCCGCGAGCCACAGCGCACTGCGCCGCGCCCGCTCGGCGACGACCGGCAGCGGGATCTGCTGGTAGTCGTCGTTGAACACCTCGAAGCTGTAGTCGCCCCGATAGCCGATCGCATGCAGGCGCTGCACCAGGTCGGCCAGCGCCTCACTGTGCACGCCCTCACCCGGGAACACCCGGAAGGTGCGCGCGGTCGTCATGCGGTCCTCGAAGGTGGGGGTCTCGTTCCACATGAAGTCAGACAGCTGCACCAGGAAGATCCGGTCCGGGTCCAGGTCGTCGATCGCGTCCAGCGAGGTCTTGGCCGCGAAGATATGGAAGGAGTCGATGCCCAGCCCCAGGTTGGGACAGTCGGCACGTTGCACCGCGTCCCATGCGGTGGTGAATTCGTTGATCGTTCGGCCCCACGACAGGCCTTCGTAGGCCACCTGAATACCCAGGGGTACGGCCAGCATGGCCAGCTTGCGCAGGTCGCGGGCGATGTCGTCCATGTCCTGCGACGCATGGCGTGAGGTGGACGAGCAGGCCAGCAGCACCCGCGAACCGAGTGCAGCGCACATCTCCAGCATGGACTTGGCGATGTCCACCTTGTAGCCGTGCAGGTGGCCCGAGAGACCCTCGAAGTCGCGCAGGACCTGAAAGCCTGTGGGACGCAGGCCGCTCTCGCGTACGGCGGTCACCGCCGCCTGCAGGCCACCGGGATGCCCGACCACGTCACGGGCGCTGAGCATCACCTGCTGGAAACCGGCCTCGCGCATGGCAGCCAGCTTGGCCTCCAGCGGGCCCGCCAGCGTGATCGTGTCCATGCCGAAGCCATCGATGCGTCGTTGCGAGGGATGCATGGCAGACCCCTCAGGCCGGACGGTGGACCAGTTCAAAAGCCACCGAACCGAGTTCGGTTCGCGTGAGTGCGCCGCGGTCGTCCGGGTGCAATTGCGCCGAGTCGACGAACTGCACGCCGCGCGCGCGCAGGGCCGCGACCGCTGAAGGAACATCGGGTGTTCCGATGCCTACGCGCTGCAGGTTCTCGCGTGCGTCGTCGGCGTCGAAGCTGTCGGGTTCGATCAACTGCCACATGAACTGGCGGCAGGGGCTTTGCATCAGCTTGCCAGCGGGCATCACGCCAAAACGCTGTTCGTCAGGGATGCTCTGGAAGCCGAACATGCGCTCATAGAACGTCATCCACTCGGCGCTGCGGTCCAGACCGATGTACTGCACCACCCCGAACCAGGACATCGCCGCGATCGCGGGCGGTGCGGGATCGACGGTGGGAATGGCCACGAAGTCCACGTCATAGACGGTGAACTTCTCGTGCTGGTCGATGAACAGGAAATACGCGCCGCCGGGGCCGTGAACACCGGGGATGTTCAGCTCCATCGCGCGGGCGTGGCTCGGGGTTTCCCAGGCGCCCAGTGCGAGGCAGCGCTCGTGCGCCAGGCGCGCGTCCCGAACGCGAAAGGCCACGGCCGACAGCACCGGGTGGCCGCCCTCGGTGGCGCTGGCTCGCGCATCGTCGGGGTGGGCATTGACCACCAGGTTCATGCCGCCCTGTCGGTACAGGGTGATCTCGCGCGAGCGGTGGCGCGCCACCGGCCGAAAGCCCATGGTCTCCAGGACCTGGCCCAAGGCCTGCGGACGCATCGTGGCGTATTCGATGAACTCGATCCCTTCCAGGCCCAGGGGGTTAGGCGGCTCGGGCAAGGCTTCGCGGTTGGCGGGCATCCTCGTCTCTCCAGTCTGTGCGGGCGCCCAGGGTCAGGCGCGTTCAGCGATGAGGCGGCGGAAATGCCGCTCCATGCGCGCGGGGTCGGCCGCAAGGCCGGTGAAGTGCTCGAAGGCGCCGACCGCCTGGCCCACAGCCATGGTGCCGCCGTCGACCACGCGGCATCCGCGTGCGCGCGCGGCGGCGAGCAGTTCGGTCTCCAGCGGGAAGTACACCACCTCGGACACCCACAGCGCAGGCTGCAGCAAGTGGGCCGGCAGCGGCAGACCCGGCAGCTTGGTCATGCCGGTGGGTGTGGCATGGATCAGGCCCGTCGCGCCTTGGAGGGCGGCGGCGATGTCCGTTGCACCTTCGGCGCGTGGGCCATACAGCGCATTGAGCGCATCGGCCAGCCCCTGTGCGCGGGCCGCGTCGCTGTCGACGATGCGCAGGCGTTGTGCACCCAGTCGCAGCACGGCATGGGCGATGGCGGAACCCGCGCCGCCGGCTCCCAGGAGCACGACACACGCCAGGTCGGCATCCGGCAAGGCACGACGAAAGCCCCAGGTCCAGCCCGATCCGTCGGTGTTGTGGCCGATCAATCGACCGCCCTGAAAGACGACCGTGTTGACCGCGCCCATGGCACGGGCTTCATCCGAGAGTTCGTCCAGCAGCGGGATCACCGCCTGCTTGCAGGGAAAGGTGATGTTCAGGCCGGCAAAGCCCATGGTCCGTGCCGCCGTCAACAAGGTGGGCAGCGCGCCCGCATCGCTGCGGGTCACATCCAGGTCGATCAACTGGTAATGCAAGCGCAGGCCCTGGGCCCGCGCTTCCTCTTCCTGCATCGCTGGTGTGAGCGACTGCTGGATGCCGGCGCCGATCAGCCCCAGCAGGAGCTTGCGGCTCCCGGTTGGGGCAGCACCGACAGACACGGCCCCAGGGGCCGGCGCCTGCCAGGTCTCGGCAACCGCGTTCATCAGCGACGCTGTTTGGCCAGTTCGGCCTGGAGCTCGGTCACGGTGGCGGCGATGGCCTCACCGTGCTTGGCGATCACCGGCTTCATCTTCTCGCGCAGGGCGTTCATTTCAGCTGCGGGCAGCGTGGTGACCTGCATGCCGTTTTTCTTCAGGTTCTCGAGGATGGAGGCTTCCTGGGCACGGGCCTGAGCGCGCTGGAACTTGGCCGATTCCACGGCGGCGTCCTGCACCAGCTTCTTCTCGGCGGCGGACAGGGTGTCCCAGAACTTCTTGGAGATCATCACCGACTGCGGGTTGTACTGGTGACCGGTCAGGGTCAGGTGCTTTTGCACCTCGTACAGCTTGGCGCCGTTGATGGTGGCGACCGGGTTTTCCTGGCCGTCGACAGCTTTTTGCTCGAGGGCGGCATACAGCTCGGGGAAGGGCAGCGGG
>JACCDJ010296821.1_pt1 | contig 26844 bp, 25 predicted proteins | sample 7444481 | NCBI WGS metagenome assembly JACCDJ01 (sample SAMN15323435, study PRJNA562643) | freshwater metagenome | isolation source: river surface water | place: USA:Blue River Watershed | collected 2017-08-15 | reverse complement strand
TGCTGGATGAATTTTTCCGCACGGGGGTGTACCGGGTACGCGGCAGCGCCGACACCCACGAAACTTCCAGCCCGTCGATGGACATCTCCAAGGCCAGCAATTTCGAGCGCTTTGTCTTTGACCTGGTGGGTCGCGACGCGGCTCTCACGGCCGAGTTGTTTGGCACACGACTGAGCCGCGACGGCATGTTTGACCTGAGTGCCGATGCTCGCTTTCAACAGCAGTGTGCCCGCTACGGTTTTGTCAGCGGCCGCAGCACCCATGCTCAACGCTTGCAGACCATCCGTGAGACGTTTGAACGCCATGGGCAGATGATTGACCCGCATACCGCGGATGGCCTGAAAGTGGCACGCGAACAGTTACAAGCCGGGGTACCGATGATCGTGCTGGAGACGGCCCTGCCCATCAAATTTGCGGCCACGCTGGTGGAGGCGTTGGGGCGCGAGCCCGATCGTCCCCCTCGCTTCAATGGCATCGAAGCGTTGCCGCGTCGTGTGCAGGTGTTGCCCGCAGAGGTGGCTCGCGTCAAGGCCATCATCGTCGAGCATTGCCCATGAACGTCATTGGCTTCACGGGTTTTTCTGGGGCGGGCAAGACCACCTTGGTCGAGGGTCTGGTGCGCGCGATGCGCGCTCAGGGACTTCGGGTCTCCGTGATCAAACATGCCCGAAATGGTTTCGAGTTGGATCAACCGGGTAAAGACAGCTATCGCCACCGAGAAGCCGGGGCTTTCGAGGTGATGGTGGCCTCGAACCGTCGCCTGGCGCTGCAACGCGAGTTTGAAGTCGAGGTCGAGTTGACGGTGCACCAGATGCTGGCCGAGATGTACCCAGGCGTGGATTGGGTGCTGGTCGAAGGCTTCAATCACAGCGATTTGCTCAAACTGGAAGTCTGGCGACATGAAACTGGACATCCCGCCACCTATCCTGATGACGACTTTGTGGTGGGCATTGTCACCAACAGCCCAGATCAATTGCCCTCGGCAACCCTGCGTCCTGTGCTGGACCTGAACGATCCGACAACGGTGGCGCAATGGTTGATCGATCATCAGGACCGTTTTTATTACAACCGTTTTGACGAAGCATGAACCGCCCTCCCTTGTTGACGCTGGATGAAGCCCTGCCGCAACTGCTCGCCCATGCGCGCGCGCTGGGGCGGCAGGAAACCGTGTCCACCTTCGAGGCCGATGGACGTGTGTTGGCACAGGACGTGGTATCTGCCTTGCAGGTGCCCCCGCATGACAACAGTTCGATGGATGGTTATGCCGTTCGCTCATGTGACCTGACGCAAGCGGATACCGTCTTGCGTGTGACGCAGCGCATCCCTGCTGGTTCGACTGGGCATGACTTGGGCGCGGGCGAAGCGGCGCGCATCTTCACCGGTGCTCCGATTCCGCCCGGTGCCGATGCGGTGCTCATGCAGGAGGACTGTGAGCCCTTGGATGATGCGCAAGTGCGATGTCGCGTGGTGCCTGAGGTGGGGCAGTGGATTCGTCGCAGCGGCGAGGACGTCACGCGTGGTGCCACGGTGTTGCACCGAGGCGATCGCCTGGGCCCTGCGGCGCTGGGCCTGGCGGCCAGTATCGGCTTGTCACATCTGGATGTCGCGGCGCGGCCTCGTGTGGCCTTGATGTCCACCGGGGATGAACTGGTCATGCCGGGCGATGTGCCGCCCCAAGCGATGCCGCCCGGTGCCATTTACAACTCGAACCGATTTTTTCTGCGTGCGTTGCTGGAGCGCATGGGCTGCGACGTGACCGATCTGGGCATCGTGCCCGATCAGTTCGACGCCACCCAACGCGCCTTGCACCAGGCGGCCTTGCAACATGACCTCATCCTCACCAGTGGCGGCGTGTCGGTGGGCGAAGAGGACCACATCAAGCCGGCGGTGCAGTCCCTGGGCGAATTGCACTTGTGGTCCTTGGCCATCAAGCCGGGCAAACCGTTCGCGTTTGGATCGGTGCGGCGCGATCGCAAAGCTACCGATGGTCCAAGTGCTCATTTCATCGGCTTGCCTGGCAACCCGGTCTCGAGTTTCGTGACCTTCCTGTTGTTGGTGCGCCCGTTCATTCTGTCCCTGCAGGGTGCGCGTCAGGTCCAGGCCCCGCGTTGGCGATTGCGTGTCGCCGGTGACGGTCCACGGGCCGACCGGCGGCGTGAATTTCTGCGCGCGCGCCGCAATACAGCGGGTGAACTCGAGTTGTTTCCCAATCAAAGTTCCGGTGTGCTGACGTCGGCGGTATGGGCCGACGGCGTGATCGACAACCCGGCTGGCACGGTGATTCGTGCGGGCGATGTGGTGGACTTCATTCCCTGGTCGGAGTGGTTGGCATGAACATTCAACTGCGTTACTTTGCCTCGATTCGAGAAGCCTTGGGCGTGGGGCAAGAGCCTTGGCAGACCCAGGCACAGACGGTTGCCCAGTTGCGGCAGGAATTGGTGGCCAGGGGGGGTGCTTACGCGGATGTGCTGGGCAGCCATCGGGCCTTGCGCGCAGCACTCAATCAGGACCTTTGCGAGGGATCGGCGGCGCTGCAAGACGGCTGCGAGGTGGCTTTTTTCCCGCCGGTCACAGGGGGGTGACGATGCGTTTCACGGTGCAGATTCAAACCGCCGATTTCGACCTCAGCGAGGAAGTGGCTCGCTTGCGTCACGGCGATGCCGGTGTGGGGGCGGTGTGTACCTTCGTCGGCACGGTGCGCGATCGCAATGACGGCAGTTCGGTGGCCAGCCTGGAACTCGAGCACTACCCGGGCATGACCGAAAAATCCATCCAGTCGATGATGGCGCAGGCGCAGGCTCGTTTTGACATTCGTGCCGCCCGCGTTGTTCACCGTGTGGGTCTGCTCCAGCCACAGGAGCAGATCGTGCTGGTGGCCGTGACCTCCGCCCATCGGGGGGAGAGTTTTCAGGCCTGTGAGTTTTTGATGGATTACCTCAAAACCCAGGCGCCGTTCTGGAAGAAAGAGGTCACCCCCGAGGGTTCACGCTGGGTGGATGCGCGGGTGAGTGACGATCAGGCACTCTTGCGTTGGGGCATACAACCATCGGCCGATCCGAGTTGAATGCAGGCGAGTTCCAGGGGCTCGGCGCACCGCCTTGAGCATCCCGCGCTGAAGTTGCAATCAGTTGAGATAGCCCCGAGAAGGAGGATCTGTCGACAGCTCATCGCCGGGTGCCGCTGCCGGGCGGGTTATCCAGTCTGCTTTCTGGATGGCGTCACGCATCAGGTGTTGCAAGCCCAGGACCAAATCCGGTTGCACACGCGCCTGAAAGCCTCGGTGCGGTGGCGGGCCCAGTTTTTCCTGAAAGCCGAGCACAATGGTGCCATCGGTCTGTGGGCTCATCTGGACATCGGTGATCAGCAAGGGTTCAGCGCCCAGGGGGAGCGTCTCGGCTTCGGTGTACGGCGTGGAAAAATCGGCTTTACCCAGGTTTTCCTGCTGCTTGAATTCGGCCATCATTTGGCGTGTGTGCTCGCTGTGCACGGGCGTTTGTGCGGTGGCCTGGGGCGCCATGATGTCAACGCCCAGACGCTCCAGATGGGGTTGCAGCCCCAGGGCCAGGCGGCGGGTGAGCCACACGCGCAGTTCTTGGTGGGCCGTGGTGTTGATGCGCAGCAGCAAGCGGTCATGCAGCACGTCATGGTGGAGGGAGAGCTGGTGAATATTCATGCTTGCGCTAGATCAAGTCCGCAGGCCAGGCGTGGGGTACTGTCTTGAAAAGGGGATGATGATCCTCAGGTGCGAATGAGTGACCACTTATTGTGCGGGAAATTGACATGCGTTTGGATAAATTCACCACCAAATTCCAGGAAGCCCTGGGCGAAGCTCAAACCTTGGCCCTGGGCGCCGATCATGCGTACATCGAGCCGTGTCACGTGGTGCTCGCCATGCTGCGCCAGTCCGACGGTCCCAAACCGCTCTTGCAGCGTGCGGGGGCCAACGTGACGGGTCTGGAGAGTGCCGCCGAGGCCGCCATGAGCAAACTGCCGCAGGTTCAAGGGCAGGAGCAAGTCCAGGTGGGCCGAGACTTGGTCTCGTTGATTCAGGCCGCGGAAAAGGAAGCCCTCAAACGCGGGGATCAGTACATTGCCAGCGAGTTGTTTTTGCTGGCTCTGTGCGATCACAAGGGCGATGCGGGCAAACTGGTGCGGGACCATGGGCTGAGCCGAAAATCGCTGGAGACCGCTGTCGAGTCTGTGCGCGGCGGGCAAAAGGTGGACAACCCCGAGGCCGAAGGCCAGCGCGAAGCCTTGATGAAGTACTGCTTGGACTTGACCGAGCGGGCCCGCAAGGGCAAGCTCGATCCGGTGATTGGCCGTGACGACGAGATCCGCCGCGCCATTCAGGTGCTACAGCGTCGCAGCAAAAACAACCCGGTGTTGATTGGCGAACCCGGCGTGGGCAAGACCGCCATTGTGGAAGGGTTGGCCCAGCGCATTGTGACCGGTGAAGTGCCCGATTCGCTCAAGGGCAAGCGCGTCCTGTCTCTTGACATGGCAGCCTTGCTGGCCGGAGCCAAGTACCGTGGCGAGTTCGAGGAGCGCCTCAAGTCGGTGCTCAAGGAGTTGGCCAAAGACGAAGGCCAGACCATCGTCTTCATTGATGAATTGCACACCATGGTGGGGGCGGGCAAGGCCGAAGGCGCGATGGACGCGGGCAACATGCTCAAGCCTGCGTTGGCCCGTGGCGAGTTGCATTGCGTGGGCGCCACCACCCTGGACGAGTACCGCAAATTCATCGAGAAAGATGCTGCGCTGGAGCGCCGTTTCCAAAAAATCATCGTGGGTGAACCCACGGTGGAAGCCACCATCGCCATCCTGCGGGGACTGCAGGAAAAATACGAAGTGCACCACGGTGTCGAGATCACCGACCCCGCCATCGTCGCCGCTGCCGAACTGTCCCACCGCTACATCACCGATCGTTTTTTACCGGACAAGGCGATTGATCTGATCGATGAAGCCGCAGCCAAGATCAAGATCGAGATTGACTCCAAGCCCGAAGTCATGGACCGACTCGACCGCCGACTCATCCAACTCAAGATCGAGCGTGAAGCGGTGCGCAAAGAGAAGGACGAAGCCTCGCAAAAGCGCTTGGCCTTGCTCGAAGAGGAAATGGACAAGCTCGAGCAGGAATACGCCGACCTCGAAGAGATCTGGAAAACCGAGAAGGCCTCGGCGCAAGGCGGCGCGCAGGTCAAGGAAGAAATTGATCGTCTGCGTTTTCAGATCGAGGAGTACACCCGCAAAGGCGATTTCAACAAAGTGGCCGAGTTGCAATACGGCCGTTTGCCTGAGTTGGAAAAACGCCTGAAGGAAGCCAACGCACGCGAGACTGCTGCGGGCGATGCCGCAGTACCTCGCTTGTTGCGCACGCAAGTGGGGGCTGAAGAAATTGCCGAAGTGGTCGCGCGAGCCACGGGCATTCCGGTGGCCAAACTCATGCAGGGCGAGCGCGAGAAGTTGCTCCAGATGGAAGATCGTTTGCACCAGCGTGTCGTCGGGCAGCAGGAGGCGATCGTGGCCGTGGCCAATGCCATTCGTCGCTCGCGCGCGGGGTTGGGTGACCCGAACCGTCCCACCGGCTCTTTCCTCTTCCTGGGCCCGACGGGCGTGGGCAAGACCGAGTTGTGCAAGGCGCTGGCGGGTTTTCTGTTTGACAGTGAAGACCACCTCATTCGCATCGACATGAGCGAGTACATGGAGAAGCACGCGGTGAGCCGCCTGATCGGCGCTCCGCCCGGTTATGTGGGTTACGACGAGGGCGGCTACCTCACCGAGGCTGTGCGGCGCAAACCCTACAGCGTGCTCTTGCTTGACGAGGTCGAAAAAGCCCACCCCGATGTCTTCAATGTGTTGCTGCAAGTGCTCGACGATGGCCGTCTGACCGATGGCCAGGGCCGTACCGTGGACTTCAAGAACACGGTCATCGTGATGACCTCCAACATCGGGTCTCCCATCATCCAGAGCATGGTGGGTCGGGACAGCCAGGACATCAAGGATGCCGTGCTGGACGAACTCAAGGGTCATTTCCGCCCCGAGTTCCTCAACCGGATCGACGAAACCGTGGTGTTTCACAGCTTGGGTGCGGCTCACATTGCCAGCATTGCCGAGATCCAGCTGCGCGTTCTGGCCGATCGTCTGGCCCGCCTGGACCTCACGCTCCAGGTCACTCCCGCTGCGCTGGCCGAGCTAGCCAAGGTGGGCTTCGACCCGGTGTTTGGTGCACGTCCGCTCAAGCGGGCCATCCAGCAGCGCATCGAGAACCCGTTGTCCAAGCTCTTGCTGGAAGGGCAGTTCGGACCCAAGGATGTCATCGAGGTCAAGGTCGACCCGGTGCGAGCGCCTGGCGAATTTCAGTTCCACAAAGCCTCTGCCTGAGGAGGCGGTCCGCTTGAAGCCCGATCGAGTCGGTCGGGTGACAGGGGCGTGCAAGCGCCCGCGCATAATCGGGGCATTGCAAACTTTGAACGATGCATTCCATGAGCGCTCGCGAACAAATAGCCGGCCATCTGCTGGTCGAATGTCTGGTGGAACAGGGCGTGACGCACGCCTTTGGTGTTCCGGGTGAAAGCTACTTGGCGGTGCTGGACGGCTTGCATGCCTACCGCGATCGCATCCAGTTCATCATCAACCGCCAGGAGGGCGGTGCTGCCTACATGGCGGAGGCGCATGGCAAGCTGACCGGTCGACCAGGGGTGTGCCTGGTCACGCGCGGGCCTGGCGCCACCAATGCCTCGGTGGGTATACACACGGCGTTCCAGGACAGCACCCCCCTGGTGTTGCTGGTGGGGGATGTGGCCTCCGATTGCCGAGACCGCGAAGGCTTTCAGGAGCTGGATTACGGCACCTTCTTCGGCCCCAACACGCGCGGCATGGCCAAGCGCGTGGAGCGCATTGATGACCCTGAACGGATTCCCGAATACGTGGCGCGTGCCTTTGCGACGGCGGTGAATGGCCGTCCCGGCCCTGTCGTGCTGGTGCTGCCGGAAGACATGCTGGTCAAGACGGTGAGCGCTCGTCCGCTGCCGCGTGTGCCGGCGGTGCAAGCGTCCCCCGCGCCCACCGATCTGGCGCGACTGCGCGAGATGCTGATGGCGGCTCGCAAACCGTTGGTGCTGGCGGGCGGTCCGGGCTGGACGCCCGCGGCCGCACAAGCCCTGCAGCGATTTGCCGAAAACTGGAAGCTGCCCGTGGGCAATGCCTTTCGTTTTCAGGACACCTTTGACAACCTGCATCCGAACTACGCGGGCGATGTGGGCATCGGCCTCAATCCCAAACTGGCGCAGCGGGTGCAGGACTGCGATCTGCTGCTGGTGGTAGGCCCCCGGCTAGGTGAGATGACCACCGGCGGCTACGCCCTGCTCAAACCTCCGCGCCTGCCCCAGCCACTGGTGCACATCCACCCCAGCGCTGAAGAACTCAACCGCGTGTACCACGCCGACCTGGGCATCCTGTCCACCCTGGGTGCGGCCGCCACTGCGCTCGCATCCCTCACACCGCCCGCCGATGTGCCCTGGGCTGACTGGACGCATCAAGCCCACGCTGATTACCTCGCCAACCTGACGCCGCAAGCTTTGCCGGGTGATATCGACATGGCGGCCATCATCAACGTGGTGAACCGTCTGTTGCCGCCCGACGCGGTGGTGACCAATGGCGCCGGCAACTTCGCCAGCTGGGTGCATCGCTTCCATCGTTACCACGGGATTGCGCGGGGTCACAAGACACAACTGGCACCGACCAACGGCTCCATGGGGTATGGCGTGCCAGCAGGAATTGCCGCCAATATCACCACGGGGCGCACGGCGTTCACCATTGCCGGGGACGGCGACTTCCTCATGAATGGTCAGGAGCTGGCGACGGCCCGGCAATATGGCGCGCGCAGCATCATCGTCTTGCTCAACAACGGCATGTACGGCACCATCCGCATGCACCAGGAACGCGACTTTCCGACGCACGAAAGCGGTTCGCATTTGAGCAATCCGGATTTCGTGGCGCTGGCCCAGGCCTACGGGTATGAGGGCGCGCGCGTCACACGTACCGCCGAGTTTGAGCCGGCGATGCGTGCTGCGCTGGCCAGCAAGACTGGCACTGTGATCGAGATCATGCTTGACCAGGAAGTCATCACCACGCGTGCCACGCTCTCGTCCATCCGCGACGCAGCCATCCAGCGCCTGAAGAACTGATCGGCATGGCCTCGGCAGTCCTGTCAGCGAGTTGACCCAGCGCTGGAGCATGCGTTGGTGCGTGTCACTTTAAAGAGTCGACATTAAAAAGCCATCTGACACCTTGTGGGTGCAGATGGCCTGTCATGAAGCGCCAGGGCCTGGCGCTGTCAAAGCGACTCAGTTCAGTGGAACTGCTCTTCCTCGGTGGAGCCGGTCAGCGCTTTCACGCTGGACTGGCCGCCCTGGATCACGGTGGTCACGTCGTCGAAGTAGCCCGCGCCCACTTCCTGTTGGTGCGACACAAAGGTGTAGCCCTGCTCGCGAGCGGCGAACTCGGGTTCTTGCACCATGTTCACATAGTGCTTCATGCCTTCGCCGCGTGCATAAGCATGGGCGAACTGGAAGCTGTTGTACCAGTTGATGTGAATGCCAGCCAGCGTGATGAACTGGTACTTGTAGCCCAGTGCGGACAACTCGTCCTGGAACGCAGCAATGGTCTTGTCGTCCAGGTTTTTCTTCCAGTTGAAGGACGGTGAGCAGTTGTAGGACAGCAGCTTGCCGGGGTGCTTGGCATGCACGGCCTGTGCGAACTCACGGGCAAAGCCCAGGTCAGGGGTACCGGTTTCACACCACACCAGGTCGGCATAGGCTGCGTAGGCCACGCCACGGCTGATGGCTTGCTCCAGGCCATTCTTGACGCGGTAAAAGCCCTCGGGGGTGCGCTCACCGGTCAGGAAAGGTTGGTCATTGGCGTCGTGGTTGCTGGTGATCAGGTTGGCTGCTTCGGCATCGGTACGGGCCAGCACAATGGTGGGCACGCCCATGACGTCCGCGGCGAAACGCGCAGCGATCAGCTTCTCGCAGGCTTCCTGGGTGGGGACGAGCACCTTGCCGCCCATGTGGCCGCACTTCTTCACCGCAGCCAACTGGTCTTCAAAGTGAACGCCCGCAGCACCGGCGGCGATCATGTTCTTCATCAATTCGAAGGCGTTGAGTACGCCACCAAAGCCGGCTTCAGCGTCGGCCACGATGGGCAGGAAGAAATCGGTGTAGTCCTTGCTGCCCGGCTCGATGCCACGGCCCCACTGGATTTCGTCGGCGCGCTTGAAGGTGTTGTTGATGCGACGCACCATGGTGGGCACCGAGTCGTAGGCGTACAGCGATTGGTCGGGGTACATGGTCTCGGAGGTGTTGCCGTCAGCAGCCACTTGCCAGCCCGACAGGTACACGGCCTCCAAGCCAGCCTTGGCTTGTTGCATGGCCTGGCCGGCAGAGATGGCGCCAAAGGAGTTCACATAGCCCTTCTTGGCTTCGCCATTGATCAGGCGCCAGAGTTTGTCGGCACCGCGTTGGGCCAGGGTGTGCTCGATGTGCAGGCTGCCACGCAGGCGCACGACGTCGGCGGCGCTGTAGCCCCGCTTGACGCCTTTCCAGCGCGGGTTGTGGGCCCAGTCTTTTTCGAGGGCGGCGATTTGTTGTTCGCGGCTCAGTTGTTCAGTCAGGTTTTGTGGCATGAGATCACTCCTTGAAGTTAACGAATCGTCGGGATCTGAGTGCGATAGCTGTCCAGATCCGTTGAACGAAGTTTAAGTCTTGTAGAAGAGTGAATTCAAATCTTATGTCTTATATAAGAATTATTTTTTTATGTTTAAAATCATTGACTTATTTTAATTATTTTTCAATATGAAATTCTATTTCCCATATCAAGAAAAAATATTGCGTCGCAACAATTCAAATTTTCACAATAAGAAAAATAATTCGCCCTCGTGAAAATCGTTCTGTGCCAGCATTCCAGGCAGGCTCGGGGCGCCCGCATGCACCCTGATGAGAGCCGGGTCGTCCTGCCGCGCAGACCCGTTTCAACCGAGGGGTGGACACGCCTGCAGCCAGTCGCCGTGCTCGATCAGCGCCCGTCCCTGAATGCGTGAAGGGTCAATCTCGTAGAGCAGGCACTCCAGGGGGCCGGAGGGTGTGTCTACCCTCACCGAGCGACGGTGGTACTCGCCGGTCGGCTGAGGTAAGAGGCCTTCCAGATGATCGAGTTGTACCAACACCGACGGCGCGACCTCGTAGACCTCGCCCTGCACCCAGCCGCCTTGTCCCAAGGCCAGTCCGGGGTAACGGCCGAGGTGGTAGAGACGGCCGCGTACGCGGGCGGACGTGACAAAGCGGGGCAGGGGCTGGTAGCGGTAGATGTCGTTGCGACCCCCACGGCGCAGCGTGCCGTAGACAAATACACGCGTCATCTCGGTTTGCTGCATGATGCGTTCCTGATCATCTCTTATGAACTCTCCCTCCTCATTGTCACATCGGCCATTGGTTTTGCACTACGTGTGCCTGGCCGCAAGCATGGCGCTGGTGGGCAGTTACGTCAGCTTGGCGCAACAACTCGTGGCTGTGATGGGCGTGACGGTGCTCGCCTGGTGTCGTTTCACCATTGGCGCAATGGTCATGCCGCACTGGTTGCGAAAACCCGCCGATGAGCCACCTCTCACACCCGCACTGCACGGCTGGTTATTCCTCGAGTCTTTGCTGGGCAATGTGCTGTTTTCCCTCTGCATGCTGGCGGGTGTGCAACGCACCTCGGCGGTGTCGGCCGGTGTGATTCTGTCATTCACGCCCATGGCCGTGGCCTTGCTGAGCCGGTGGTGGCTGGGAGAGCAGGTGGCTGGACGAACCTGGGTGGGTATTGCACTGGCGGTCAGTGGCATGGCGTTGCTGGGTGCCGAAGGTAGAGCTGCCCCATCGCACGAGGCGGCCGCCGCATGGCCCGACAGTGCGCTGGGCAATGGGTTGATTCTGGCGGCTGTGGTGTGCGAAGCCAGCTACGCCGTGATTGGCAAACGACTCACCCGCACCCTGAGTCCGCGTCGAATCACCGCGTTGATCAACCTGTGGGGGTGGGTGTTGATGACCCCTCTGGCATGGACCGCCTTGCAAGTCTTCAATCCAGCTGCTTTGCATCTCGGTCAATGGAGTGCATTGTTGTTTTACGCCCTGGCGGCTAGCGTGGGCACGGTCTGGTTGTGGATGACAGGCTTACAGCGTGTGCCGGCCAGCCAGGCAGGCGTGTTCACGGCCATGCTGCCTCTGGCCGCATGCACGGTGGCCTGGTTGCTGGGCGAGGTGCCGTCGCGTCTGCAATGGCTGGCCTTGGGCCTCACGTTGGCAGGTATTGTCGTGTCCAGTTGGACACGACCGAAAGGCGCTTGAGGCGAAAATTCCCGCAAATTTCGCCACAAGGACGGGTTCTCCCTCTGAAAAAAACAACATCTCGAGTGAAAAAAGTGCTTTTCCCCTTGGAAATGCGATTTTTTCCCGATAGCATCCGGGGTGCTGAAGGATCTGCAGATTCCTCCAGCGACAACTAACCTCTTCTAGAAGGACATTGAATCATGGCAACTGCAAAGAAAGCACCGGCTAAAAAAGCCGCCGCAAAAAAAGCTCCGGCTAAAAAAGCCGCAGCCAAGAAACCCGTAGCGAAGAAGGCTGCACCGGCCAAAAAAGCCGCTGCCAAGAAGCCCGCCGCCAAGAAGGCCGCACCGGCGAAAAAGGCTGCTGCCAAGAAGCCCGCTGCCAAGAAGCCCGCTGCGAAGAAGGCTCCCGCCAAGAAGCGCACCCCCAACGCTGCCTTCATGAAGGCATTGACCCCCAGCGCTGCACTGGCCGCCGTGATTGGCAACGCCGCTGTGCCGCGTACCGAAGTGGTCAGCAAGCTGTGGACGTACATCAAGAAGCACGGTCTGCAGGACAAAGTCAACAAGCGCAATATCAACGCTGACGACAAGCTCAAGGCCGTTTTCGGCAAGAACCAGGTCACGATGTTCGAACTGGCTGGCCTGATCGGCAAGCACCTGAGCTGATCGTCAGATCCTGCTCAAGCGAAGGGCCGCATTTGCGGCCCTTTGTTTTGGTGCGAGGCGTGGGTCGCCGGGCACGTGAATCGCTCAGCCCAGACGAGCCCGCGGGTCCTTGCGGGCCAGACGAGCAAGCAGGTGTTCCACCTCTTTCATGGTGTGTGCACTCATCTTGGCACCGGGCTTGCGCTGTGCATCACTGGTCAGCAGACCCCGACGGTGCATGATGTACTTGCGCACCGCCAGCCCCACGCCGGGTTGCTGCTCATAACGAAGCAGGGGTAAGTGGGCATCGAACAAGTCATGCGCGGCTTCCGTCTCGCCGGCGCGGCTGAGTCGCACCACATCGCACAGCATGTCCGGGAACGCATAGCCGGTGTTGGCCCCATCGGCACCGCGAGACATCTCGTAATCGAGAAACAAGCCGCCGTTACCGCACAGGATGGCGATGTGGCGCATCTCGCCTTTCTTTTCGAATTGACGCAGGGTCGAGATTTTTTCCAATCCTGGCCAATCCTCGTGCTTGAGCATCACGATGGCGGGGATCTCCTGGACCATGCGACGGATGACACCAGGCGTCATCTGCACCGAGAAGGTGAGGGGGTAGTCCTGCAACACGATGGGGATGTCGGTGCCGATGGCATCACTGGCCTGTTGGTAGTACGTGACGATCTGCTCATCGGTGCGCAAAGTATTGGGAGGCGCAATCATCACGCCTGCGGCACCGGCGGCCATGACCTCCTGGGCCAGAATGCGCATGCTGGCAAAGCCGGGAGAGGACACGCCGGCAATGATGGGCAGCCCCGAGGCACGGGCAGTCATCGCACGGGTAATGGCCACGCTTTCTTCCAGGGAGAGTTTGGGCGCTTCGCCTAACTGGCCCAGCACCGTGACGCCGGTGGCACCGCAGGAGAGGTAAAAATCGGTGAGTCGGTCCATTGACGCGGTGTCAATGCTGCCGTCCTCAAGAAATGCGGTGGGGGCGATAGGGTAGACGCCGTGAACCTGGTCAGTCAGTCGCATGAGATTCCCTCCTGCAAGCAGGGCCTGTTGGTTTGAAATGAATTAGAGTCGACTCAAGACATGGTCGGCGATGCGGCCGCGGGTGGTCACCCAAATGTCCTGCCGCCCAGCACAGCGCTCGGCAATTTCGGCGTACGCCCACGAGCAGGCGGGTCTGCCATAGCAGTGCGCATGCACCAGCACATCGAGGATCACCGCATCATGGGTATTGGCCAGCATGTGGCTCAGTGCCTCGTCAAACACTTCCACAAATTGGCGCGGTGTGCGTCCAAATCGCATCGAATGTGACAAGTCATTGATCTCAATGCTCAAGGGAACGGCGACCAGGGATCCCTGGTCGAACTCCTGCACATAAGGAAGGTCCTCATCCAAGGCATCACCTTGCCAGCGGTAGCCCAGTTCCACCAATCGCTCAAAGGTGCTGTGGCTTGCGGTGGCTCTCGGACTGATCCAGCCTGAGGGAGCCTCTCCGGTGACCCGGGTGAGTAAGTCGGTGGTCAAGCGTGTGTAGCGCTCATCGTCTGCTGCCGACAGTTTGGCAGGGATCAGATCCTGGGCATACCCATGGGCCACGATTTCATGCCCGGCCTGGGCGATGGCACGTACCTGTTCGGGGTCGCGCTCGGCCAGGACGCCCGAGGTGAACACATTCGCATGGACGCCTGCGCGGTGAAGAATGTCCATCAAGCGGCGAATACCCGCCTGTGCGCCATAACGTCCATACGAGTCTGCATTGGTGTCGAACACCCCGGCGGGCAAGGGATTGCCCATGGGGCCAATACCGGATGCGTTTCCATCCGACCAGGCCTCATAGGCGACGTTGAACACGACCGCAACGTGCCGGTCACCCGGCCAGCGCAAATCACGCGGGGCGCGCCGGATGGTGCAGGCCCCCACAGAGTTTCGTGATGTCATAAAAGAGGAGAGGGAGTGGTCGGTGGATTATTTGCGCTGTTGCACGGCAGCCATGGCTTCTTGCATGATCTCGGCATCCGTGGTGGTGCGCACCTTGTCATACACCCCCTCCAGCGATTTTCGGAATGCCGCGGCATCGGCGATTCGGTTGACTTTCATCCCCTTGCTTTCCAAGGATTTGACCAACGAGGCATTCACCTGTTCGGACACGCTGCGCTGAGCTTTGGTGGCTGCCACCCCGGCATCCACCACGGCTTTTTTCAAATCCTCCGGCATGCGATCAAAAGTGCGCTTTGAAATGAGCAGCGGTATCGCTGAATAGGTGTGATTGGTGAGAGAGAGGTATTTGGTCACTTCAAAGTATTTGTTCTGGTCGATCACGGCCAGGGGAATTTCCAGGCCGTCGATGGTGCCTTGCTGAACTGCAGTGAAGGTTTCGCCCCAGGCCATGGGGACTGCGTTACCGCCCATGGATGAGAACATGCCAATGAAGACCGGGTTTTGCATGACACGGTATTTCACGCCCTTGACATCGTCGGGCTTGAGCACCGGTCGCACGTTGTTGATCATGTTGCGAAATCCGCCTTCCATGAATCCCAGCAGCTTGATTCCCTTGGCGTCGAGTTTGGCCGCCATCTTTTTGCCAACGGGACCATCTAAAACAGCCTGGGCTTGTGCTTCACTCTCGTAGAGAAACGGCAAGTCATTGACCTGGAATGCCGGTTCGATCTGGGCAATCACCGCATTGGTGATGACGCCCGCGTCCACAGTGCCCAGGCGCATGCCTTCCAGCATGGGTTTTTCATCGCCGAGTTGCCGGTTTGGAAACAGTTGGACCTCGATGCGACCCTGCGAGTTGGCCTCCACCGCTTTCTTGAACTCGCGCGCTCCAACCGCATAGGGGTCGGTGTCACCGGCGGAACTGGTCCAGCCCAATTTGATGATGGTTTTGGCTTGTGCCATTGCCATGCCGCTGCCGAAAAGCAGCGAAACTCCCAGAACCAGGCTGGTCATCCGTTTACCAAAATGTGGGGTCATGCGGGTCTCCTAAAAGTGAAGTGGGGGTGAGACAATGTCTTCACCTGAGACGCTCATCGTGGCTGAAATCCCGGCAAGTAGCCAGCACGCGGATGTCAGTCCAGGGTAATCCCTAGGTGCGAGCGTTTTTTCCGAAGAGGTCTAGGTCGCCCGCGGGACCGCCTACAGAGGTTGTTGATGTGCACACTATCCGGCCATGACTAATTTCCCCCACAACGCCTTGCCTGCGCTACCCAACGGGTGTGTTCGGGCTCTGACTGGGCTAGCCTGGATACTACGCGCCAGCCTGATTGCTGCCATGGCAATCATGCTGTTTTGCATTGCCTTGCAAGTGGTCATGCGTTATCTGTTTGCGAAAACGCCTTCTTGGAGCGAGGAACTGGCGATTCTCATGTTCGCCTGGTGTGCCTTGGGGGGGCTGGCGCTGGGGGTTCGCGAGGGTTTTCATGTGCGCATGGATTTGTTGTTGGATCGCTTGTCTCCCACGGCGCGTCTGTGGTCTGAGCGCGGCATCGACGTGGCCACCGCCGTGTTGGGTGCTTATCTGGCCGTGGCAGGGTGGCGTTATGTGGACATGACGCGCGGAGCCACCTCGGCGGCCATCCAGTACCCGATTGAGTGCCTGCATGCACTCGCGCCTGTGGCGGGAGTTCTGATGACCTTGTTCGCATTGGAGCGTGCCTGGCGTGGCGTCCCGGCTACCGATAGCGCTGAGAAGGTGTCTGCATGAGCACCGGCGCCCTCATCTTGACCGCAGGGTTCGCCTTGCTGGTCATCCTGGGTTTCCCGTTTGCGATCGCGATTGCTGCTGTCAGTGCGCTGTTTTTGGTGGTGGTGGACATGGAGCCGGCGTTTTTGGCCCAGCAAATCATCGCTGGCTCGCAGTCTTTCAGTTTGCTGGCCATCCCCTTGTTCATGCTGGCGGGTGAGTTGATGAGTGCGGGGGGGTTGTCGCAACGCTTGGTGGATGTGGCGGGCGTTTTTGTCAGGCACCGAGTAGGCGGGTTGGCGATGGTGGCCGTGATTGCCGGGTTGATCTTTTCTGCCATCTCCGGCTCGGCCCCCGCCACGACAGCGGCCATCGGCGCCATCCTGATACCCGCCATGGTCAGACAAGGGTATGACAAAGCCTTTGCAACCTCGATTGCCGTCAGCGCTGGGGTGCTGGGCCCATTGATTCCCCCCTCCATTGCTTTTGTCATTTGGGGCATCGTGGCCGAACAATCCATCGGCCGTCTATTTCTGTCCGGCATCGTCCCCGGACTGGCCATTGCGCTGGGGCTGCTGATCGTGTGCTACTTCCACGCCAAGCGACACAACGTGCCCCGCATGGACAAGGCGACCCCGCAGGACATGCTCCAGGCCATTACTCGCGGTAAATGGGCCCTGCTGTCACCCGTCGTCGTGTTGGGCGGTATTTACGGAGGCGCCTTCACCCCCACCGAGGCGGCTGCTGTGAGTTGTGTGTATGCCTTGTTGGTGGGGCTCTTCATCGAGCGCCAGTTGGCATGGCGGGACCTTCCACGGATGTTGCTGGCCGCAGCACGAACCAGTGGATTGGTCATTGCCATCATCGCCGTCTCGACGGCATTTGGCGTGCTCATTGCCCAGGAGCAAATTGCGGTTCAGTTCGCGACCTGGCTCTCTGAGCAGGTCAAAGAGAAGTGGATGGCCTTGGCGGGACTGAACATCGCCTTCTTCCTTCTAGCCGCCGTGATGGATGAAATCGCCATCATGGTCATCCTGGGGCCGATGCTGATAGCGATAGCCAACAAGTTTGGATTGGACCCGATCCACTTTGGTGCCATCATCGTGACCAACGTATCCATTGGCATGGCCGCGCCTCCGATTGGTTATTGTTTGTTTGTCGGCATGGCCATTTCGGGGGTCTCCCTGGGCAAACTCTCCAAAGCCATCTGGCCCCAGATTGGGGTGATGCTGGTGGTGTTGTTCCTGACCACTTACATTCCGGAGTTTGCGCTGATATTCCAGCCGGCCAAGCGCTGACCAACCGCCCTCCGATTGTGCGAAAATTGCAGACAATGTAGGGGGTTAGCTCCTGCAGGCGAGAAGGCTAGCGGGTCCGGTGAAGACACGGCGAACGACACCGAACACCCCCATCAGCCTTTGATGGCCTGCGCGTCGCGCCTGTCTGATCCCTGCTGAACGAGCGCGGTCTCCAACGCGCTTTTTTATTGTCCTGACAACACCCATGCTCAACATCACGCTACCCGATGGTTCTCAACGACAGTTCCCTGGCCCGGTGACCGTGGCCGAGGTGGCCGCTTCGATCGGTGCCGGACTCGCCAAAGCTGCTTTGGGTGGTCGCGTCGAGGGGCAGTTGGTGGACACCTCGCACACCATCACAGGCGATGCACGTCTGTCCATCATCACGGCCAAGGATGCCGACGGCCTGGAGATGATTCGTCACTCCACGGCGCACTTGCTGGCCTATGCGGTGAAAGAGTTGTTCCCCGAGGCGCAGGTCACCATCGGCCCTGTCATCGAACACGGCTTTTATTACGACTTCGCCTACAGCCGTCCTTTCACCCCGGACGATTTGGCTGCGATTGAAAAGCGCATGACGCAACTCGCCGCCAAGGACGAACCCGTTGTGCGCACAGTCATGCCGCGTGATGAGGCGGTGCAGTACTTCAAGGGCCTGGGCGAGCATTACAAGGCCGAAATCATTGGCAGCATTCCTGCGGGTGAAGACGTCTCACTGTACGCCGAGGGTGCATTCACCGACCTGTGCCGCGGCCCCCACGTGCCCAGCACCGGCAAGCTCAAGCATTTCAAATTGATGAAGGTGGCTGGGGCCTACTGGCGTGGCGACCACCGCAACGAAATGCTGCAGCGCGTTTACGGCACGGCCTGGGCCAGCAAGGAAGACCTGCAGCAGTACCTCACCATGCTGGAGGAAGCCGAGAAGCGCGACCACCGCAAACTCGGCCGTGAGCTCGACCTGTTCCACATCGACGAGCACTCGCCCGGCACCGTGTTCTGGCATCCCCAGGGCTGGGTGCTCTGGCAAGAGGTCGAGCAGTACATGCGCCGCGTGTATCGCGACAACGGATACCTGGAGGTCAAAGGCCCGCAAATCCTCGACCAGGGTTTGTGGGAAAAAACCGGTCACTGGGACAAGTACCGCGAAAACATGTTCGTGACCGAATCGGAAAAGCGCGACTATGCCCTCAAGCCGATGAACTGTCCTGGTCATATCCTGATCTACAAGCACGGCATCAAGAGCTATCGCGATTTGCCCTTGCGCTTTGGCGAATTCGGCCAATGTCACCGCAACGAACCCACCGGTGGCCTACACGGCATCATGCGAGTGCGTGCCTTCACGCAGGACGATGGACACATCTTCTGTACGGAAGACCAGATTCAAACCGAGGTCAAGGCGTTCACCACCTTGCTACAAAAGGTTTACAAAGACTTCGGTTTCACCGACATCCTTTACAAACTGTCGACTCGCCCGGAGAAGCGCATTGGCTCAGAGGAGAGTTGGGACCGTGCTGAAAATGCCCTGGCCGAAGGTCTTCGCGCCTCGGGTTGCGACTTCGAGTATTTGCCGGGTGAGGGCGCCTTCTACGGCCCCAAGATCGAGTACACCCTGAAGGATGCCCTCGGGCGACCCTGGCAGTGCGGCACCATCCAGGTCGACCCCAACATGCCTGAGCGCCTGGACGCCGAGTATGTGGCCGAAGACGGCTCGCGTCAGCGCCCCATCATGCTGCACCGGGCCATCGTGGGGAGCCTGGAGCGCTTCATCGGCATTCTGATCGAACAGCACGCCGGCGCGCTGCCGGTCTGGCTCGCGCCGGTGCAGCTCTCGGTGCTCAATATCACCGATGCCCAGGCCGATTACGCCCGCGATGTCGCACAAATGCTGAAAAATCAAGGGTTTAGGGTGGACCTGGACCTGCGAAACGAGAAAATCACGTATAAAATACGTGAGCATTCGATGCAAAAGCGCCCTTACATCCTTGTCGTCGGCGACAAGGAAAGGGCTGCTGGTGCCGTCGCGGTGCGCGCCCGAGGTAACCAAGACCTCGGTGTGATGTCCCTTGAAGCGTTCCGTGACCGGATCGCCTCGGACATCGCCCTCAAGAGCTGATTCCATCTAGAAAAAGCCGCTGGGATGCGTGTTCCAACGTGTCGGTGAAGTGTTGCCGCTTTTGAAGTGGCTTCGATTTTTGAAGGATAGTCACCATCGCTACTGAATTTCGCGACCGTCGCCAACGCGAGGAACGCAAACATCGCCTGAACCGGGAAATCATGGCCCCGGAAGTCCGCTTGACGGGTCCTGACAACGAGCCAATAGGCATCGTGAGCCTCGCAGAAGCTTTGCGCATGGCCGGAGATCTGGACGTTGATCTGGTTGAAATCGCCGCCACCGCCTCACCTCCGGTGTGTCGTCTGGTCGATTACGGCAAGTTCAAATACATCGAGCAGAAAAAGGCGGCGGAAGCCAAGTCCAAGCAAAAGGTCATCGAGGTCAAGGAAATCAAATTCCGACCCGGTACCGATGACGGTGACTACAACATCAAGGTGCGCAATATCAAGCGCTTTCTTGATGACGGAGACAAGTGCAAGATCACGCTTCGCTTTCGCGGCCGCGAGATCACGCACCAGGAAATCGGCCTGGCGCTGTTGCAGCGCCTGCGAGATGAATTGGCGGATCTGATCGTTGTCGAGCAGTTCCCCAAACTGGAGGGTCGGCAAATGATCATGATGATCGCGCCGGGCCGCAAGAAATCGGGTGGCGCCGCCAAACCCGCAGCAGACGCAGCACCTGCCGCATCTGTCTGACAAGGCGACGCAACAACAAGTGGCTCGGGGCCAACAAGTCCGCGATGGGATCGCGGCGCCTCACGAGCACAATCAGGAGCATTCAATGCCCAAAATGAAAACCAAGAGCAGCGCGAAAAAGCGTTTTCGCGTTCGTCCCGGTGGGTCCGTCAAGCGCGGCCAAGCCTTCAAGCGTCACATCCTGACCAAGAAGACCACCAAGAACAAGCGTCACCTGCGTGGAGCGGTTGCCGTTCATGAGACCAACATGGGTCACATGGCGCAAATGCTGCCCATGGCTGGCCTGTAATTTCTGACGAACAAGGAGAAACACCATGCCTCGCGTCAAACGTGGAGTCACCGCTCGCGCCCGCCACAAAAAAGTTTTAGCCCTGGCCAAAGGCTTCCGCGGCCGCCGCGGCAATGTCTTCCGCATCGCCAAAGAAGCGGTGATGAAGGCTGGGCAATATGCCTACCGTGACCGCCGTGCCAAGAAGCGCGTGTTCCGTCAGCTGTGGATTGCCCGTATCAACGCCGCAGCCCGTGAGTGCGGTCTGACCTACAGCCAGTTCGCCAACGGTCTGAAGAAGGCGGAGATCGCCATCGACCGCAAAGTGCTGGCCGATCTGGCCGTGCACGACAAGGCTGCCTTTGGCAGCATCGTGGAACAAGTCAAAGCCAAGCTGGCCGCTTGATCCCCGTGGTCCTGCCCCGTGGGGCAGACCGACCCGACACAAGGGATTGAAGCCTGCAAGGCCTCAATCCCTTTGTCATTTCACTCCTTCACTTCCGAATCGCATGAACGAGCTCGATTCCCTGGTGGCCAGTGCACAGGCCCTGTTTGCCCAAAGTGCCACGCCCGCTGACCTGGAAAATGCCAAGGCCCAGTTCCTGGGCAAGTCAGGTCGCATCACCGAACTCATGAAGGGCTTGTCGACCCTGAGCGTGGAAGAGAAAAAATCCCGTGGTGCTGTCATCAACCAGGCCAAGCAGGCCATTGAGGCTGCGCTCAACCAACGCCGACAGGCATTGGCCGATGCTGAGCTCCAAGCGCAACTCAAGGCCGAGGCGTTGGATGTCACGTTGCCGGGGCGTGCCAATGCCGCTGGCGGCCTGCACCCGGTGAGCCTCACGCTCGAGCGCATCGAGGGTATCTTTGGCTCCATGGGCTTTGAAGTGGCCGATGGACCCGAGATTGAAACCGACTGGTTCAACTTCACCGCGCTCAACACGCCCGAAGACCACCCTGCTCGATCCATGCACGACACCTTCTATGTGGAAGGGGGTCATCTGCTGCGCACCCACACCAGCCCCATGCAGATCCGGCATGCGGTGCAACACGTTAAGCGCTATCGACAGCAACTCGATGCCGGGCAAGGGATGCCCGAAATTCGCGTCATCGCGCCAGGCCGCACCTACCGGGTGGACAGTGACGCCACGCACTCGCCCATGTTCCACCAGTGTGAAGGCCTGTGGATTGGCGAGAACGTCAGCTTCAAGGACTTGAAGGTGGTGTTCACCGATTTTTGCCGAACCTTCTTTGAAAGTGCAGACCTGGTGCTGCGCTTTCGTCCCAGTTTTTTCCCTTTCACCGAGCCCAGTGCCGAGATCGATATTCAATTTGCCAGCGGGCCTCTGGCCGGTCGCTGGCTGGAGGTGGCCGGTTCGGGTCAAGTGCACCCCAACGTGGTGCGCAACATGGGTCTGGATCCCGAGCGTTTCATGGGCTTTGCCTTTGGCATGGGCCCCGACCGCCTGACCATGTTGCGTTACGGCGTGAACGACTTGCGCTTGTTTTTTGACGGCGATATCCGTTTCCTGCGCCAGTTCCAGTAAGTCATGAGCCACGAGAATTTCCATGCAATTTCCTGAATCCTGGCTGCGCGAATTCTGCAACCCGCCCCTGAGCACCCAGCAACTCGCCGATACCCTGACCATGGCCGGTCTCGAGGTGGAAGAGTTGCGTCCGGTTGCACCCCCTTTCAGCCAGGTGGTGGTGGGTGAAATCATGGAGGCGGTGCAGCATCCCAACGCCGATCGACTGCGCGTGTGCCAGGTGAACGTGGGGCAGGGCACGCCGCTCAATATCGTGTGCGGTGCACCCAATGCTCGTCCCGGCATCAAGGTGCCGTGCGCCCTGGTGGGCGCTGTGCTGCCCCCTGGAGAGGACGGCAAGCCGTTCAGCATCAAGCTGGGCACGTTGCGGGGCGTGGAAAGCCAGGGGATGCTGTGCTCCTCGCGCGAGTTGAAACTGAATGACGACCATGGGGGCTTGCTCGAACTGGCCGCCGATGCGCCGGTGGGGCAGAACATTCGCGAACACCTGCGTCTGGACGATACGCTATTCACCCTCAAGCTCACACCCAACCTCGCGCACTGCCTGAGTGTGTATGGCATTGCCCGTGAGGTGTCGGCACTCACCGGTACACCGCTGCATACGCCCACCCTGCCAGTGCTCAAGCCTACGTTGACCGATGTGTTGCCGGTGAACGTGCAGGCGCCGGATTTGTGTGGACGCTTCAGCGGTCGAATTGTGCGTGGCGTGAACACGGCCGCTCAAACACCCGCCTGGATGGTGGAGCGTCTGGCCCGATGCGGCCAACGCAGTGTGAGTCCGCTGGTGGACATCTCCAACTACGTGATGTTCGAGTTTGGACGCCCCTCTCACATCTTTGATCTCGACGCCATTCACGGGGCCTTGCAGGTGCGCTGGGGTCGGGCGGGGGAAACGCTGGAACTCCTCAACGGCAACACCATCACCGTCGACGACAAGGTGGGCGTCATTGCCGATGACCGTCAAGTGGAGTCGCTCGCTGGCATCATGGGCGGTCAGGCCACCGCGGTGTCCGATGCCACCCGCAACATCTACATCGAAGCAGCTTTCTGGTGGCCCGAGTCGGTCGCCGGTCGCTCGCGTCGATTCAACTTCTCTACCGATGCCGGTCACCGCTTCGAGCGTGGCGTGGACCCGCAACTCACCGTCGAGCACATTGAGCGCATCACGCAACTCGTGCTGGATATTTGTGGCACGCCTGACACCGCGATTGGCCCCATCGACGACCAGCAGGTCAAGATGCCCGTGCGTCAACCTGTGACCTTGCGTGTCGAGCGCGCTGTCAAGGTGATCGGCATGCCCCTCACCCAGCAACGCATGGCCGATGCCCTGCGCGGCCTGGGGCTGCCGGTGAGTGAAGGGCCGGGCACTCTCACCGTGTCGCCCCCCTCGTACCGATTCGATTTGCAGATCGAGGAAGATCTGATCGAGGAAGTCGCGCGCATGGTGGGGTATGACCACCTGCCCACCACGCCACCCCTGGCTCCCATCGAGCCCTGCGTGCGTCTGGAGTCGCGCCGTGGCCCTTACGCCGTGCGCCGTCAGATCGCCGCGTTGGGATACCAGGAGACCATCAATTACAGCTTCGTGGAAGACAGCTGGGAGCGGGATTTGGCCGGCAACACCGACCCAGTCCGCTTGCTCAACCCGATCGCCAGCCAGATGAACGTGATGCGTTCTTCCCTGCTGGGCAACCTGTTGCAGGTGGTCAAGTTCAACACCGATCGCAAGGCCAGTCGTGTGCGCGTGTTTGAAGTGGGACGCGTGTTCCTCAAGGACTCTTCGGTGCAGGGGAGTGACACCACGGTGGCAGGTTTTCATCAGCCCTTGCGCGTGGCGGGCATGGCGTATGGCCCGGCGCAACCGGTGCAATGGGGCGTGCCCGAGCGCCTGGTGGATTTTTACGATGTCAAGGCAGACGTGGAGGCCTTGATGGCCCCAGCGGTGTTGCGCTGCGAACCCGCTGAGCATCCGGCTTTACATCCCGGGCGCTGTGCCCGTGTGTGGCTGGGCGAGGCGGCGATTGGCTTCATCGGCGAGTTGCACCCCCGTTGGCGCCAGGCCTGGGATCTTGCGCATGCACCGGTGATGTTCGAGCTGGAGATGTCGGCCGTGTTGCAGCGTGCCGTACCGTCCTTCACCGGCGTGGCACGTCATCAGGCGGTGGAGCGTGATCTGGCCGTGTGGGTGGATGAGCAGGTCACCCATGCCGCCCTGATGCAAGCCATCTGGCGTGCCCCGACCCAGGGACTGCTGCGAGATGCGCTGCTGTTTGATGTCTACCGGCCTGCACCCCAAGCGGGTGAACCAGTGCGCGAAAAAAGTTTAGCGGTGCGCCTCACGCTCAACAGTGACGAAGCCACCTTGACAGAAATGCAGATTGAAGCGGCCGTGGGCGCCGTGGTACAACAATTGCAAACGGACCTGCAAGCCCGCTTGCGTGGTTGAGGAGACAACGATGGAACTGGTTCTGGAATCTCTTGAAACGCCTGCACTTACCAAGGCCCAATTGGCGGACATGCTGTTTGAGCAAATCGGTTTGAACAAGCGCGAATCGAAAGACATGATCGACGCCTTCTTTGATTTGATCGCGCAGCGCTTGGTTGAGGGTGAGGATGTGAAGATCTCGGGGTTTGGCAATTTTCAAATTCGCACCAAAGCGCCGCGTCCGGGTCGCAATCCACGCACCGGCGAGACCATCCCTATCGAGGCGCGGCGGGTGGTGACGTTTCATGCCAGTCACAAGCTCAAGGAATTGATTCAAACTGGCAACCAGGGCGCGTGACATTAAGATATTTCGTTGGATTGTCAAGAGGGTGAATCAGGTCTGACACGGCCCTGACGTCGCTGTTTTTGAGAAATATTTTTCTTGGGCTCTTACCTTTGCGGTCGACTTCGTGTAACCTCTGCCCTCCGTCGAGAAAGTCACAAGTTTTTCAGCATGGAGTCCTCCCTCCCTCCCATCCCTGCCAAACGCTACTTCACCATTGGTGAAGTGAGCGAGTTGTGTGGTGTCAAGCCCCACGTGTTGCGCTACTGGGAGCAGGAGTTCACGCAACTGCGACCCATGAAGCGGCGGGGCAACCGACGCTACTATCAGCACCACGAGGTGCTCATGATTCGCCGCATCCGTGACTTGCTGTACGAGCAAGGGTTCACCATCAGCGGTGCGCGCAACAAACTGCAAGAGTTGGTGCAGCACGAGCGCGACAAGCGCCGAGCGGGCGAGGTCATGCTGGAGGGCATCGAGGTGCTGGAAGAAGACCGTCGTATCGACGAGGCCTCGTTGGTGGATACCTGGAACCTCAGCGGCCTGATCACCGACGCCCCCAAGCTGCAGATTCTGCGGCGCGAGTTGCGAGAAATACGAGAGTTGCTGGCCTGACCCGAGGTCGGGCTTGAGAAGCACGTTATAATTCGAAGCTTCGGCGTGTAGCGCAGCCTGGTAGCGCACTTGCATGGGGTGCAAGGGGTCGCGAGTTCGAATCCCGCCACGCCGACCAAGCACATCAACGGGTTAGCTCTCACAAGGAGCTAGCCCGTTTGTCTTTTGAAAACGCCTTTCAGACGTCAGCGCCCTTTGAACACCGGCTCTCGCTTGTCGACAAAGGCGCGGGTGGCCTCTTTGTGGTCTTCGGTCTGCGCGCAGTGCACATGGTGCGTGGCTTCCAGGTCCATGCATTCCATCAAGTCGCCGTTGATGGCGCGGTTGAGGTTTTCCTTCATGTACCGGTAGGCCACGGTGGGGCCGTTGGCCAGGCGCCGTGCAAGGGCTTGTGCACGCGATGCCAACTCCTCTGCGGGACACACCCAGTTGGTCAGACCCAGCGCCAGGGCCTGGGAGGCATCCACGCGTTCCGGCAGCAAATACATCTCACGCGCCTTGGCAGCGCCGACCAGGCGTGTGAGGAAATACGAACCCCCGTAATCGCCCGAAAAGCCGACTTTGGCAAACGCTGTCGTGAGGAACGCCGAGTCGGCCATGATGCGCAGATCGCAAGCCAATGCAATGGAGAAACCAGCGCCCGCGGCCGCACCAGGAATGGCTGCCAGCGTTGGCTTGGGCATGGTGAACAAGCGCCCCGAGATGGCGCGCTGCTCCAGGCGCTGACGATGGATGTATTCGTCCAGTGTGTGCGAGCCGGGTTCGTTGTAGTTGCGAGTCAGCATGCTTTTGACATCGCCGCCGGCGCAAAAGGCTTTTCCATGGCCCGTGAGGAGAATGCATTTCACAGCCGGGTTGGATTCGGCCCCGGCCAACTGCACCTGCAAGGCTTGATTGACCTCGCGTGACAAGGCGTTACGGGCGTCTGGACGGTTGAAGGTCAGCGTCAGCACGCCTTCATCCAGGGTGGCAAGCAATTCGGGGGTGCCGGTGTCGAGCGTGGTGGAGGACATGCAAGCGATTGGGAGTGTTGATGTCATGAATATAAACCGATTGAGCCCGATGCACTGTGCCGCAGGTGCAAAAGCATTTCAAGGTCTTCAAACCTTTGAATATGATCAATTTAAAGAAATTAAAACTCTGAATAATCGGGATATTCAAACGTATATTGAGTTTTATATTAAATGATATAAAATCGGGTTTTTAATTTATTCAGGACTTTCTCATGGCGACTACCGTTGCATCCCAATTGGCTAAACTCCGCAAAGAACGTGAGGCACTGGAAAAGCGCGAAAAAGCGCTGATGGCTCGCACCCACGACAAGGCCTTGGCCAAAATTGTGCAACTGGCCCGTGACGCTGGTTTAACGGCCAGCGACATCGCCAAGGCCCTGGGCGGTGGCAAGCCTGCCAAGGCCAAGTCTGCCCGTGCTGCCGGTAAATCCTCCGGTCCCCGCGGCAAGGTGGCTCCCAAGTTCCGCAATCCCGCCCAGCCCGATCAAACCTGGACCGGCCGTGGCAAGGCCCCAGTGTGGGTTCAGGCCCTGAAAACAGCCGGCACGCTGGATTCCGCATTGATTAAATAATTGATCCACCGGCTATTTGGCCGGTATGGGGTGAATTGAATGATGTAAAATCCGCGAAGGTTCTTCGCGGGTTTTTTTATATTCGTCCGATAAACCACCTATTAATCAGGAGATGTGCAGTCCTGAGTCTGTTGGCCCCATCCGGCGACTGGTGACATAGATTCATTTCAACCATCAGTTGGGACCTCGACTCAATGAAATCGCCATTTTGATCACCGCTCGAGAGGGCGTTACGCTCTGAATGG
>JACCDJ010349326.1_pt1 | contig 26858 bp, 28 predicted proteins | sample 7444481 | NCBI WGS metagenome assembly JACCDJ01 (sample SAMN15323435, study PRJNA562643) | freshwater metagenome | isolation source: river surface water | place: USA:Blue River Watershed | collected 2017-08-15 | reverse complement strand
GTGTAATCAGCAACTGGCAATACACCCTCAATAATTTCATATTTAATTTGCATGTCTTTATCATCAATGCTGCGAAGTTTTTCATAAACTGTGCCGCCTGATTTTAGTGTTAATAGACGGAACGTTGAAGTTTCACCACTTGCATCTTTTTTAGATTCAAGTTTAGTGGTCGCCACTGGTGTTAACCATGTTTGGGCGTTTCCGAAATCTTTAACGATTGCCCACACCTTTGCTGGTTCGGCCTTAATCACAACTTCTTTTTCTACTTTTTGTGGGCTTGGGCCATGAGCTGCGGCACTTAATGGAAGAATTGCTAGAGCAATTAAAGCGAGTACTTTTTTCATCAGAGTTTCTCCAAAATTAAAAAACAAAAACATAACTTACTTACTTACTTATTTTTATAGCTATAAACATCGCCCAACACTTTACCTAAATTCGGCTGGTTTTACGATATTTTTTCAAAACAAATCTTAGTATGGCGAATAGTCTTCTAGAATAAATTTCCCAAAAGCACGACTTTTGTCACCAGTTTTAATATGCATTAGCAGTTTGTGATGTTTTCCGTCAATCACAGATACTTGGTTGCTTGACCAACTGGCAACATAAATATTTCCAGTTTTTGGATCGGTGTTAATGCCTTCAGGCACTTCTCCGACTTTGATTTTGACTATAGTTTCTTTAGAGCTTAAGTCGATAACAGAAACATTGTCATCTTGGGTATTCGTGACGTATATGAATTTCCCATCGATGCTAATTGCTACGCAGTATGGATGCTCACCAACTTTTAGTGTTTCTCTTTTTAAGGAGGTAGTGTTGATGATGGAAACCGAATTTTCCATAACATTAACTGTATAAAGTTGCTCTCCATTTTCACTAAGATTTATACCAAATGGATGTTTACCTACTGGAATGCGAGCGCTTATTTGGCGAGCTTTTGTATCGATAATAGCAATATCATCGCTATCACGATTTGCCACGTATAATTTTTTACCGTCAGGGCTTACTATTAGTCCGGCGGGTGCCTTGCCTGCTTTGATTTCATAAAGTGTCTGCATATTGCTTGTTTCAAGCGCGAGAATTCGATCACTAACCCAATCTGCAACATAAAGTATTTTTTCGTCAGGTGTTAGCGCGAGCCCGACAGGGGAGCCTTTTACGCTCACATTTCGTATGAGTTTATGGTTGATACCATCAATGACAGAGATGCTTTGACCATCAACATTCGAAATAAAAACCCGGTGTGACTTTGATGCTGTTGCGACACCAACAGGCCCTTTTGCAACTGAAATGGTTTTGATGACTTTATTCGAATCAATATCAATGACCGATACGGTGTTGTCACCTTGGTTAGTAATGTAGGCAGTGTTCTTTGCGCTTGCTATGCCTGTCATCAGGCAATAGCTTATGGCAATAACTAACATAAAATTTTTGTTGATACTTTTCAAAATTACAGGCTTTTTAGTTTGCTCATTAAGATTAACGTTTACCATTTAATGCGGTTGACATTAAGTTTTAGCATAACTTAAAAAACACATAAAAGCAGAGTTTTTTGCAGAATCATTTACACGCATCGCTTTCAATAAGTGTCGAAGTGTGAAAAAATTACACTAAATTATTAAGGTTGTTTTTCATGATAGATCGCGATGGATATCGACCTAACGTAGGCATTATTTTAAGTAATGCACACAATCAGGTTTTTTGGGGTAAGCGCATACGCGAACACTCTTGGCAGTTTCCACAAGGCGGTATTAAACAAGGCGAAAGCCCTGAAGAGGCCATGTATCGGGAACTGATGGAAGAAGTTGGTTTGCGCCCTGAGCATGTGAAAATTCTAGGGCGCACTCGTGATTGGTTGCGATATGACGTTCCTACTAGCTGGATCAAGCGTGAGTGGCGTGGTAGTTATAAAGGCCAAAAACAAATTTGGTTTTTATTGCGTTTAGTTGGTCGTGATAGCGATGTATCTTTACGTGCAAGTTCACATCCTGAGTTTGATGCATGGCGTTGGAGTGAATATTGGGTGCCCATGGAAAGTGTGATTGAATTTAAGCGTGATGTATATCGCTTGGCACTTAATGAGTTAGTTGTGCATTTAGGTAGCAGTGAGCGGACTAAACATAGGGCGCAAGCTAACCAAAAGACAGCACACGCTGAATAATAAAAAAGGCCGCTTCATAGCGGCCTTTTTTATTATGACTTCTTAAGCCATTTTTTCACCTAATTGAACGGGTTTAGCTGCAGCCCAATTGGTATTAAATTTTACGGTGTCTTTTGGAAACAACATGACGACCGTTGATCCAAGTAAAAACCTTCCCATTTCTTCACCTTGCTTAAGCATGATGTTCTGATCTGAGTATGACCATTCCTTAATATGACCAATTCTTGGTGGGTTGACTACACCATGCCAAACAGTGGCCATGCTACCAACAATTGTCGCGCCTACTAGCACTAAAATGAAATTACCTTGGGCAGATTCAAATTCACATACGACACGTTCATTCCTGGCAAATAAACCTGGAACACCTTGAGCAGTCGTTGGATTGACCGAGAATAAAGCCCCTGGCACATAAACCATACGTAATAAACGACCATCGCAAGGCATATGAATCCGATGGTAATCGCGAGGGCTTAAATATATTGTTGCAAAGCTTCCATCTTGATATTGTGCTGCCAAACTTTTATTCCCGCCAACTAATGCTTCGGTTGAATAGTTATGGCCTTTTGCTTGAAAAATTTGATTGGCTTTTATGTTGCCAAATTGACTGATTGCGCCATCAACAGGGCAAATGTACTTAGCCTTGCTTAGTTTTCTTGCATTCATCTTTAATGGGCGGGTGAAGAACTCATTAAAGCTTGAATAAGCACCAATATCTTCTTGAGCAGCTTCCGACATATTGACTTGGTAACGTTTCACAAACCATCGAATAACGGCTGTTGTTAATTTACCTGCTTGCGCAGATGCCAATTTGCCTGCTAGAGCTGTAATGGCTTGCTTAGGAATGAAGTATTGAGGTAAAACTTTTAATCGATTAATCACAAGCATCTCGAAAATATAAAAGTAAAAAAGGGCAGGGCGTTTTACGCCTTGCCCTTATATTTTAAGCTGATTAAGGCTTAATTAGTTTTTAGATTGATCAACTAATTTGTTTTTGGCAATCCAAGGCATCATCGAACGTAATTGGCCACCAACTTTTTCAATTGGATGCATTGCGTTCAAACGACGACGTGCTGTCATTTCCGGATAGTTAGTACGTCCTTCCAAGATGAATTTCTTAGCATATTCGCCGTTTTGGATATTTTCCAACGCTTCTTTCATTGCCCAACGTGATTCATCGTTAATCACTTTAGGACCTGTGACGTATTCACCGTATTCCGCATTATTTGAGATTGAGTAGTTCATGTTCGCGATACCACCTTCGTACATTAAGTCCACAATCAATTTCAATTCGTGCAAGCACTCGAAATAAGCCATTTCAGGTGCGTAACCAGCTTCAACTAGAGTCTCGAAACCAGCTTTAACTAATTCAACAGCGCCACCACATAATACAGCTTGTTCACCGAATAAGTCAGTTTCTGTTTCTTCACGGAAATCAGTTTCAATTACGCCGCCTTTAGTGCCGCCATTAGCTGCAGCATATGACAATGCGATATCTTTAGCTTTGCCTGAAGCATCTTGGTAAACAGCGATGAGTGAAGGAACGCCGCCACCTTTTAGGTATTCAGAACGCACTGTGTGACCTGGGCCTTTTGGTGCAATCATAATCACGTCCATATCTTGGCGTGGAACGATTTGGTTGTAATGAATATTAAAGCCGTGAGCAAATGCTAATGCAGCACCTTTTTTCAAGTTTGGAGCAACTTCAGCTTCGTAGATTGATGCCATGTTTTCATCTGGCAATAAAATCATTACAACGTCAGCAGCTTTAACTGCGTCAGCGATTTCAGCTACGTTATGGCCAGCTTTTTCTGCTTTAGCCCATGAACTGCCTGATTTGCGAATGCCAACCGTGACGTTAACGCCAGAGTCTTTTAAGTTTTGTGCGTGTGCGTGACCTTGTGAACCATAACCAACGATGGTTACCTTTAGGTTCTTGATGATTGAGAGGTCAGCGTCTTTATCGTAATAAACTTTCATTTGTTTGCCTTTCGGTGCTTTTTGCTTAAGTAATTTAATGAGTACTAATTTGGTAATTCTAAACTTTTAAAATTCTGTCACCGCGACCAATGCCTGAAGCGCCTGTGCGCACTGTTTCTAGAATCACTGTTTTATCCAATGCTTCTAAGAAGGCATCTAATTTTGAGCCAGAACCTGTCAGTTCTATGGTGTAGCTACCGTCAGCTACATCGATAATACGGCCACGGAAAATGTCGCTAATGCGCTTCATTTCTTCGCGCAATGCGCCAGTGGCTTTTACCTTGACCAACATCAGCTCGCGTTCAATATAGCGACCGTCATTAAGGTCTAGGACTTTCACAACATCGACCAGCTTGTTGAGCTGTTTGATGATTTGCTCGATCACGTCATCCGATCCGGAAGTGACGATGGTCATACGTGACAATGTAGCGTCTTCAGTAGGCGCTACAGTCAGGGATTCAATATTATAAGCACGTGCCGAAAACAATCCTGCGACCCGTGACAGCGCACCAGCCTCGTTTTCCATTAGTAGGGAGATAATGTGTTTCATCTTAGCCTTCCATCTTATTGGCAGGATCATTTGCATTAGGATCTGTACCTAAAATCATTTCATTAATCCCTTTGCCATTTGGCACCATAGGGAATACGTTTTCCTTTTGGTCTGTAAGGAAGTTCATGAATACAAAACGATCTTTCATAGCAAAAGCATCTTTTAATGCGCCTTCGACATCCGCTGGTTTTTCGATATTCATACCAATGTGGCCATAAGATTCCGCAAGTTTTACGAAGTCAGGCAAGCTGTCCATGTATGACTCTGAATAACGATTCTCATAGAAAAATTCTTGCCATTGACGAACCATGCCCAAATAGCGGTTGTTCAACAAAATCACTTTAATTGGTAAGTTGAATTGTTTGCAGGTTGAAAGCTCTTGAATATTCATTTGAATACTACCTTCACCTGTCACACATGCAACTTGTGCTTTAGGATCAGCTAATTGACATCCCATTGCGTAAGGTAAGCCAACGCCCATCGTTCCCAACCCGCCCGAGTTAATCCAGCGGCGTGGTTTGTCAAACTTGTAATATTGGGCTGCCCACATTTGATGTTGACCAACGTCAGAAGTAACGTAAGCATCGCCTTTAGTCACTTCCCAAAGTTTTTCAATGACGTATTGTGGTTTTATGATGCTGCTGCTGGAACCATCATAGCTCAACGATTTTTTAGTGCGCCAGCTATCAATTTTTGCCCACCAAGCTTTTAATACTGATGCATCTGGTTTTTTGGCTTCAGCTGCTAAAATTTCATTCATTTCGCCCAATACCGACTGAACGTGACCAACGATAGGTACATCTACCTTTACACGTTTAGAAATGGATGAAGGATCAACGTCAATATGAATAATAGTGCGTGGAACGCTCAAAAAGTGATCTGGGTTACCAATAACGCGATCATCAAATCGTGCACCAACAGCTAACAAAACATCACAATCTTGCATTGCGTTATTTGCTTCATACGTACCGTGCATGCCTAGCATGCCTACGTATTGCTTGTCTGTGGCTGGGTAGCCACCTAAGCCCATTAGGGTGTTGGTGACCGGATAGCCTAAGGTTCTTGCCAGTTTTACTAATTCGTTTGAAGCATCACCCAATACTAAGCCACCGCCCGTATAAATCATTGGACGTTTTGCTTCGAGCAAGATTTTGACTGCTTTTTTGATTTGGCCTGAATGCCCTTTAATCACTGGAGTATACGAGCGCATCTCAACGCTTTTTGGGTAGTTAAACTCAGCGAATTCAGCAGTGATGTCTTTCGGAATATCAACGACAACTGGGCCTGGCCGACCACTTGCTGCAATATAAAATGCTTTTTTGAGGGTGCTCGCAATGTCGCGTACATCTTTAATTAAGAAGTTATGCTTAACGCATGGGCGAGTGACGCCAACCATGTCAACTTCTTGGAATGCATCCATGCCGATGGCAGCAGTTGGTACTTGGCCGCTGATGACAACCATAGGAATTGAGTCCATGTAAGCTGTTGCAATGCCTGTGATTGCATTTGTTGCACCTGGGCCTGAGGTTACTAAGGCAACACCGACTTCACCTGTCGCGCGCGCAAAAGCATCTGCCGCATGAACGGCAGCTTGCTCGTGACGTACTAAAATATGTTTGAATTTATCTTGTTTAAAGATGGCATCGTAAATGTGAAGGACAGCGCCACCAGGATACCCGAAGACGAACTTGACGTTCTCTTCATGAAGACATCGCATGATGATTTCAGCGCCAGTAATCTGGCCTGCTTGCTGTTGTGTACTATCGTCCATAAACGTGCTTGTTTTTACTGATTATTGGGAACCCTGAACAGTAACCGTTTACGGCGTTTTGGTCAAGGCTAGAACAGTAGATTTTGGGTCAAATAAGCCCTAAAACACATGGGGTTAGTTAAATTATTTAGTAAGATTTCGAATGGTGATGATAATCAGATGGGAAGCAATTATTCAAAACGCATCGATAAATCGATGGCTTTGATGTGTTTTGTAAGTGCCCCGATTGAAATTCTATCTACGCCAGTGCTAGCAATTTCATGAAGATTTTTGAAGTTTATTCCACCTGATGCCTCTAAAACTGCGCGTTTATTGATAATTGTAACTGCTTTTTTTAATGACGCAATGTCGAAGTTATCAAGCAAAATTAGTTTTGCACCGGCTTCGATTGCTGTTTCTAATTGCATTAATGTTTCTACTTCAATTTGAATTGGTAAGCCTTTAGCTCTTGCCAATATTTCTGCTGCTTTTAAGGCGCTTTCAATACTGCCGGCTGCGGCAATATGATTTTCTTTAATTAAAATACCATCGTAAAGACCGATTCTCTGATTTAGTCCTCCGCCTATAGATACTGCATATTTTTGAGCTAGCCTTAATCCTGGAATTGTTTTTCGTGTATCCATAATACGCGCTGAAGTACCTATAATTTCATTCACATATCGTTGGGTGAGGGTGGCTGTGGCAGAGAGTGTTTGCAAGAAGTTGAGTGCGGTTCTTTCTGCAGTGAGCATTCCGCGTGCGTTACCATGAATGTGGCAAATAATTTGGTTTTCTGTAACGTTATCGCCTTCTTTGATTAGCCACTCAATCTTAGTTGAGGGGGTGATTTGTTTGAAGCACTCATTGACCCACGGGATACCACATATCAACGCATTTTCTCTGGCGATAATTTTTGCATCTGCTTGTGTTGAGGCATCTATCAACATGGCAGTGTAGTCTTGATCGCCTAAATCTTCTGAGATTGCTGAGCGTACTTGTTCAGTAATTGTCTCTTTAAATTTGGCGGTGTTATATAGTGCTGATAATTCGTTCATATTTTCCATTATAATGGCAACCCTTTCAGGCGCGTAGCTGAACTTTTCAAATAAAGTCGACTCTGTACATACATGAAACTATTATATTCACTCACTAGCCCCTACGCTCGTAAAGTCCGCATTGTTGCAGCTGAGAAACGCATTGCTGTTGATTTGGTTGAGGTGGTCTTGGCGGATCCAGATTGTCCCGTGCAGCAATATAATCCTTTGGGAAAAATTCCAGTTCTGGTGTTGGATGATGGTGATAGTTTGTACGACTCAAGTGTGATTGTTGATTATTTAGATCAACGCACGCCGATATCACATTTGATTCCTCAAGAAACCAAACCAAAGTTTCAAGTGAAGCGTTGGGAGTCTTTATCGGATGGTGTTTGTGATGCAGCCGTTGCAGTAATGCTTGAGAATAGGCGCCCAGAAAAGTTACGAGATCCAGCTTGGATAGTAAAGCAAATGACGAAAGTGGGCCGCGGTCTGCAACTGTTAAATGATGATTTAGCTGATAGTGAATTCTGTGTTGCAGATAGATTTAGTTTGGCTGATATTGCTTTGGGTTGTTTACTGGGCTACTTGAATTTGCGTTTTGCTGATTTGGATATCGCTAAAAATTATCCGAATCTCAATCGTCACTATCACGCGATGATGACAAGGGTTTCATTTCAAGAAACTGCCCCGCCAGTCTAAATAGCCTGCGTGATAATACCGCCACCTAAACAGACGTTACTTTCATAAACCACAGCAGATTGGCCTGGCGTAATTGCCCATTGTTTTTGGCCAAATTTAATTTCTACAAAATCATCGCCCAAGCGTTCAATTTCGCATGGCGCATCTGGCTGGCGGTAGCGTGTTTTTGCCGCATAAACCCAGTTGGTTTTCGGCGCTTCGCCGCTAATCCAATGGACTTGTCCAGCTTGTAGGCCATCATTTAGCAAGAGTGCATGTTCATGCCCTTGCACCACAATCAATACATTGTTCTTCATGTCTTTCTGGGCAACAAACCAAGGCTCGCCGTTGCTTTCTTTTGAGCCGCCAATTTTCAAACCTTGACGTTGACCTAGCGTGTAATACATTAAGCCATCATGTTTGCCGACCACTTTGCCATCAGGTGTTTTCATCTCGCCTGGTTCGCGCGGTAAATAACGGCTAAGAAATTCTTGAAACGGACGTTCACCGATAAAGCAAATGCCTGTGGAATCTTTCTTTTCACTCGTTGCGAGGCCTGCTTCTCGTGCGATTTCACGTACTTCACGTTTAAGTAAGTGGCCTAGGGGAAATAAAGTTTTTGAAAGTTGCGCTTGATTGAGCCGGTGCAAAAAGTAGCTTTGGTCTTTACTGCCATCTTCGGCTTTTAACAATTGGTACTTGCCTGCTTCAAATGGGTTTTCTCTGACTTGTGCGTAATGCCCTGTAGCGATTAAGTCGGCACCTAATCCTATTGCATGATCTAAAAAAGCTTTGAATTTAATTTCAGCATTACACAAAATATCTGGATTTGGGGTGCGTCCGGCTTGATATTCGTCTAAAAAATTTTGGAATACACGCTCTTTATATTCTTTGCTGAAGTTAACGGCTTCTATTTCAATACCTATTTTGTCAGCGACAGATACAGCGTCAATTAAATCTTGTTTTGATGAGCAGTATTCATCAGTGTCATCGTCTTCCCAATTTTTCATGAATAGGCCGACAACATCATAACCTTGTTGTTTAAGCAGTAATGCGGTGACTGAAGAATCTACACCGCCCGATAAGCCAACAACTACTCTTTTGTTTTTCATAGGATATTAATTACGCTATTTTTATATTAATTTACAGATGTGTAAGCACTGATAGAGGGAAAGCTTTCCCAGATAAATAGTCTTCAACACATTTAAGTACTTGAGGGCTTCTATGCATTGCCTGTGAGGATTTCAATTCTTCCAAGTTCATCCATACTGCGCGAATAATCCCTTGGTCTAAAGATTGTCCCGCATGGTGCGGGCCCAGTTCACCAATAAAGGCGAAACGTAAATAGGTGATGTCTCGATCTGTACGTTGCCAGTGATAAACACCTAATAGTTGTTTGGGTGTAAATTCGTAAGCTGTTTCTTCTACTGTCTCACGGCGCACTGCATCTAACAGCGTTTCACCGTCTTCTAAATGCCCGGCTGGTTGATTAATTCTAATCCCGTCAGCTGTTTCTTCTTCAACCATTAAGAATCGGCCATCTTTTTCAATCACGGCGGCAACAGTAGTGTTTGGTTTCCAAATCATCGGGGCATTAATAGATGGCTATAAAGTTCATATTTTACAGGGTGGCTGCCGAGTAAACCAGCATGTGATGAAGCGATGAAGAATTTAACTGATGATTATGACTTGTGGTAGAAGCTTGCAGTGGGTATTCTTGCCTTTTACTTAACGATTTTTCAATTCATTGAATGCAATTAGAAACCCAATCACCACGTATTTATTTGGCTTCTCGATCACCTCGTCGCGCTGAATTGTTGCAACAAATAGGTGTCTATTTCTCAATCGTCACTGCTGATATTGATGAAACGCCAAAAGCTATGGAGCAATCCGATGCTTATGTGAAAAGATTGGCAATGGAGAAAGCACAGGCAGGCTATACCACAGTACTTCAGAATGCTTGGGTTGAAATGCCTGTATTAGCGGCAGATACTACTGTGAGTATTGATGGTGAGATTTTAGGCAAGCCACAAGATGATGAAGATGCATATCGTATGCTGAGTTTGATGTCAGGTAGATGGCATGAAGTGCATACCGGGATTGCCGTAGCGTACGCCGGACAAGTTGCCCTGGAGATATCTAGCACAATGGTAGAGATGGATATTTTGTCGGATGCTGTGATACGCGCCTACATTGCTACCGGAGAGCCTAAAGATAAAGCTGGTGCTTACGGTATACAAGGGATTGCTGGATCCTTAATTAAACGAATTGAAGGTAGTTATTCAGGGGTCATGGGACTGCCTGTCTATGAAACTGCAAAGTTGTTAGAGCAGGCGGGCGTTAGATTATTGTAAATAGTCAAAAGCCCTTTTTTGCTTGGCGCTGAGAAGATTTTGAAAAAATGAAGCAAGGTAGTGAAAGATGAGTGAAGAAATTTTAATTAACGTGACACCTCAAGAAACAAGGGTGGCAATCGTAGAGCAAGGCGTTGTGCAAGAGTTGCATATTGAGCGTAGTAGCTCACTTGGGCTGGTGGGTAATATTTATCGTGGAACGGTTTGTCGTGTGTTACCTGGCATGCAATCTGCATTTGTTGAAATCGGGTTACAACGCGCTGCATTCTTACATGTTGCTGATGTGCTGGAATGTACAAGTGCTGACCAAGAAAAAACGATTCAAGAGGTGTTGCACGAGGGCCAGCCTTTAATGGTGCAAGTGGTGAAAGAGCCCATTGGTACAAAAGGGGCGCGTCTGACCACGCAAATCAGTATTGCTGGACGTTTTTTAGTGTATTTGCCACAACAAGATCATATCGGTGTATCACAACGTATTGAAGACGAATCTGAGCGTGAAATGCTGCGTGATAGATTAATCGGTTTACTACCTCAAGACCATGCTGGCGGATATATCATTCGTACCATGTCTGAGACTGCAAGTGATGAGGAGTTGATTGCGGATATTGCCTATCTCGATAAGGTGTGGAGCAATATCCAAGCAGCGAGTCATGGTGCCCAAGAGCGTTCTTTGGTGTTTCAAGATTTAAACCTACCGATGCGAGTATTACGTGATGTAGTGAATGAAACCACTGATCGGATCGTAGTGGACTCGCGCGAAACTTTTCAAAAACTTTCTGAATTTGCAACGCTGTATGCGGCAAGTGCACTTAAACGTTTGGAGCATTATCAGGGAGATCGTCCTTTGTTTGACGTTTACCACGTTGAGCATGAAATTGAAAAAGCCATGTCTAGAAAAGTTGAATTGACCTCTGGGGGATATTTGATTTTCGATCAAACTGAAGCGTTGACGACAGTTGATGTGAATACGGGTGGCTTTGTGACTGGCAAAAGTTTATCCGATACTATTTTTAAAACCAATCTTGAGGCTTCTCAATGTATTGCGCGTCAATTGAGACTTCGGAATTTAGGTGGAATCATCATTATTGACTTTATTGACATGGATGAAGATGCCCAGCGTGAAGCAGTTCTCACTGAGTTGAAACGAGCGGTTGAGAAAGATCGGGCGCGTATTGGTGTAAACGGGTTTTCTACTTTAGGTTTAGTTGAGATGACACGTAAACGCACCCGTGAAAGTTTGGCACACATTTTGTGCGAGCCTTGTCCAAGTTGTCGAGGGCGTGGCGAGTTAAAAACTGCACAGACTGTGTGTTATGAAATTTTACGTGAGCTACTTAGACATGCAAGGCAGTTTAGTGCGCGTGAATTTAGAGTGCTTGCTTCACAAAAAGTGATTGCTCTTCTGATGGATGAGGAGTCACAGAGTTTGGCAAATTTATCTGACTTTATTGGTAAGCCAGTATCACTGCAGGTTGAAAATCAATATTCACAAGAAGCTTTTGATATCGTTTTGATGTAAATCCTGACGCCAGAATAGACACTTAACTTTTTCTGAGTACCACCGCAAATTTGTAGCCATTACCTTTTAGTAAGGCTTTTGTGCGAGTAATCTCATCATCGTTTTCAAGTGGACCTAGTCTGACTACAAACCACTGACCGCCTTTGTCTTTCAAAAACAGCGATTCTACGGTTGGATTTAACTCAATCATTTTGATTCTTACTTGAAAGTCATCGGCTTCTTCAGCTGTTTTAAATGCATTAAGTTGTAAATACACTTTGTTGCTTGCAGCAGCAGCTAATAATTGTTCTTCATCCTGAACAATTGTTTCACCTGTCGCTAAAATGTCGTAAAACGTAAAACGTTTGACTATATCTGCCTCGTTTATTGTGCTTGTTGTTTCTGTCGCTTCTGTTTTTATTTGTTTTGCAGCTTCCATAAAAGCAAGGCCAGATTTCTTAAGGTAGATGCTGGCAGGTACAGCAATAGATGCAGTTACGAATAGCAAAATAAGAAGCTTCTTTGGCCAATTACTTTTAGGTTGTTTCGATTTGTAATGTAGATATTTGTAGTCTTGCATAATTTAATTCTTTTTTGGTTAAAACAATCTTAATAGGCTGGACTCAATTGGCGCGATTAATAGTATATCGATTAGCTTTGCGCCAACTAAAACAATAATCGGTGATAAATCTAAACCGTTTGGCTGAGGAATCCAGCGGTGTATGCGACTCAGCAATGGGTAAGTGAGTGCGCCTAATATCGGGCTAATTGCCGTGTGTGGATTAACCCAACTTAGAATGGCTTGAGCGATCACTGCATATAAAAAGATATCAATACTGAGCTTGATGATCGCTAATGCCGATAAGCCGACTAGCCCAGACCAAACTGCCTGACCTGCAACCAAGAATGGAAAGTCAGCAAGCCATTTTAAACTGATGGTGAGAATCAACTGTGTTATGAATGCTAACAGTAATGTGGATGAGTCAAGTTTGAAAACTGCTGGAATAATCCGCCTCATCGGGATGACGGCAAAATTTGTAAGACTAACGATGGTTTGCCCAAAACTGTTTTTAAATGGAGTGTTCGTCGCTTGCATGTAGAAGCGCAAAAGAAAGGCAAGGCTCAGTAAGCCAAGTAAAGTTTGGATGATGAATGCCAACGCGTTAGTCCACATGACTAGTCTTTTCCTAACATGTCACCAAGTTCTTGAGAGCGATTCGCTGCGGCTTTTGCTGCCTTGATAATTGCAGATTTTACTGCTGCAGCCTCCATGGTTTGAATCGCTTGTTCGGTGGTGCCACCTTTTGATGTTACTTGGCTGCGGAGTGTCGCAGGTGTTTCTAAACTTTGCGCCGCTAATAGGCTTGACCCTATAAAAGTTTCTAAGCTTAATATTTTCGCTTGCTCTTCATTTAATCCTAGTTCTAACGCGGCTTGTTGCATGGCTTCAATGAAATAAAAAACATAGGCCGGGCCGCTACCTGAAATGGCAGTAACCGCGTCCATTTTTGATTCCTCGTCTAGCCACAGAACTTCGCCAACTGCGCTCATTATAGTTTCTGCTTGATTATGTTGATTTTCGGTGACATCTGGCATCGCATAGAGACCTGAAATGCCCGCTTGAATTTGCGCTGGTGTGTTTGGCATGACTCTAACAATTGACTGATAGCCACCTAACCAACGAGCGATATCCTTTGCTCGTATTCCAGCAGCGATTGAAATTAATAATTGTCGCTGAAGTAGACTGCCTAAAAAAATGGATAAATCTCTTAGTTGTTGAGGCTTCACTGCCAACACCACAATATCTGCCATCGTGACGCTTGGAAGTTGTTCGGTGACATTCACTCCAAAGTCGGCTTGTAGTTGAGCTCGCTTTTCTGCTTCTGGCTCAATTACGCTAATATCGTTCATTAGATAGCCATTATTTTTTAGCCCGCCAATCAGGGCGCGAGCCATATTGCCACCACCAATGAAACATATTTTTCCTACAGTTTGACTTGTCATGCTTTAATTTCCATTTATTCTTTCGTTTAATCCTTAGCTGGGCGTGCGCCAAATATTGCCGAGCCTACACGTACAATCGTTGCGCCTTCTTCTATAGCAATCATATAATCATTAGACATTCCCATTGAGAGTGTATCAAGTTGATAGCCTAGCTGGTTTAAATGCTCAAACAATGTACGCATTTTTATAAATTGTGTTCGTTGAATCGTTTGATTTTCTGTGGGTTCTGGGATTGCCATTAATCCACGTAACTTGATATTCGGTAATTTAATAACCTCTTGTGCGAGCGTTATTAACTCTTCAGGGTTTACTCCGCTTTTGCTTTCTTCACCGCTGATATTGACTTGCAAGCAAATTTGCAGTGGTAATTGGTTGGCTCTTGCATCATTTAATCGTTGTGCAATTTTTAGACGATCTACACCATGAACCCATGCAAAATGTTGTGCAATGGATTGTGTTTTATTACTCTGTATTGGGCCAATAAAGTGCCACTCAATTCCCAGGTCACTTAATTCAACTTGTTTGTTAATCGCCTCTTGTAAGTAATTTTCTCCAAATCTAGTTTGCCCTGCTGCGTAAGCTTTTCTTAAGGCATCGCTTGTTTGGGCTTTACTAACTGCGAGTAAGATGACTTCTTGGCGGTTTTTGCTTGCGCCAATTGCGTGATCAATATTGGTTTTTATTAAAGCGATGTTTTCAGCAATTGATGACATATCCGTTATATTTTTGGCGCTTATTCGCTTTGGTGAACGATATGGCCATTCACTAAAGTATATTTAACTTTTCCGGCCAACTCTAAGCCAAGAAATGGCGAATTCTTGCCTTGGCTGATCAGGGCGCTGGCTTCAATTTTCCAGTATTGTTTAGGGTCAAAGATGCAAATGTCGGCATTTGAATTAACACTCAAATTGCCGGCTGCTACACCAAGAATTTTGGCAGGCATTTCAGTGGCCGTGGTGATGGCTTGATTTAAGTTAACCTTGTTATCTTCGGCCCATTTTAAAATAAGTGGTAATAGTAACTCTAAGCCTGTAGCACCAGCTTCAGCTTCAGCAAATGGATAAAGCTTGGCATCATCATCTACAGGTGTGTGGTCAGAGCAAATGGCATCAATGGTGCCATCAACTAATCCTGCACTTAACGCTTCTTTATCTCGCTGACTTCTCAGCGGCGGTCTTAGATGCGCATTCGAATCGAAGAAGCCGATATCAAAATCAGTGAGATGTAAGTGGTTGGCACTGACGTCACAACTTATTTGCTGGCCTGTTTTTTTAGCGGCTCTCACCATATCTACACCTTCTGCTGTAGATAAGCGACATAAATGTACTTTTGCGCCCGTTTCTTTAGCGATACGTAAGATGCTTGCAATCGCTAGTGTTTCCGATGCTGTTGGGATGCCTTTTAAGCCTAGTCTTGCTGCTACTTCGCCGTCGTGCGCTACACCATCCTTTGCAAGATAAGGCTCTTCTGGGCGAAGCCAAACGGTAAACCCAAAGGTTGCTGCGTATTGCATAGCACGCCACAATACTTGCGTATCTTTAATCGCACTATCTGCTTGAGAAAAACCTACACAGCCAGCTTCTGTGAGCTCGCACATTTCAGTAATTTCTTGGCCGTTTAACTGGTGAGTCAAAGCGCCAAGTGGATATACATGAGCTAAATTAAGTTGTTTGGCGCGATGTTTGAGCATTTCAACCAATCCAGGCTCATCTAAAACAGGGTCGGTGTCAGGCGGGCAAGCCAAGCTAGTGATTCCGCCAGCTACAGCTGCTTGCATCTCACTTTCTAATGTTGCCTTATGTTCAAACCCTGGCTCACGTAATCTGGCAGAAAGATCCACCAAGCCCGGAATTACGATTAGATTATTAGCATCTATAATTTGGTTGGCGATAAATCCTTCAGGACTTTCGCCTACGGCAATAATTTTCCCTGCGGCGATGAATAAGTCTTTTTTTGAATCGATTCCATTTTTAGGGTCGATCAAGTGGCCATTTTTGATATGTATTTTCATTATGAATTTCCCGCCAAAATGCTCATGACAGCCATGCGAACTGCAATCCCGTAAGTCACTTGCGGGAGGATGACGGATTGTTTTCCATCAGCCACTGCGCTATCAATTTCTACACCACGATTCATAGGGCCTGGATGCATCACGATGGCATCGGGTTTAGCCAAGGCAAGTTTCTCTGGCGTAAGGCCGTAGGTTTTAAAATATTCTTGAGAGCTAGGTAACATTGCGCCAGCCATGCGCTCATTTTGCAAGCGTAACATCATGATGACGTCTACATCTTTTAGTCCTTCACGCATGTCGTGAAATACATGTACGCCAAGTTTTTCGACGTTTTCAGGGAGTAATGTTTTTGGTGCAATTACTCTTACTTCCGGTACACCCAAAGAGGTGAGGGCGTGTATTTCCGAGCGCGCAACACGCGAGTGCAAGATGTCACCAACGATGGCAACACGTAAGTTATGCATTTCAGGCTTGTAGCGACGTATTGTAAAGGCGTCTAATAATCCTTGGGTTGGATGCGCGTGGCGACCATCTCCAGCATTAATGACGTGAATGTGAGGTGCTACGTGTTTGGCAATCATGTGCGCTGCGCCTGATTGCGCATGACGAACCACGAACATATCTGCGTGCATTGCGGTTAGGTTGTCTATGGTGTCGAGAATGGTCTCACCTTTTGATTGAGACGATGTGCTGACGTTAAGTGTAATCACATCAGCTGATAAACGTTTCGCGGCAATCTCAAAAGTTGTGCGTGTGCGCGTGCTATTCTCGAAAAACAAGTTACAGACTGTCTTACCTCTAAGTAATGGCACTTTTTTGACTTCTCGTTCAGCAACGCCTACAAAAGATTCGGCGGTGTCTAAAATCTGTTTGATGATGGCTTTAGGTAGGCCTTCGATTGACAATAGATGCTTGAGTTTGCCGTCATTAGTTAATTGAGGGTTTAGCATTACGAATTCTCTTCCAATGTCAGGTAAAAATGGCCATCTGCGTGGCGCAGCAATTGCAAGTTCTGGGACTGCGTTAAAGTTGTATAATAAGCGCTGATTTGAGGAGTGATTGGTAATTCACGACCGCCACGATTAACTAGTACTGCCAAACTAATGCTAGCTGGTCGGCCATAATCGAATAATTCATTCATTGCGGCTCTGATGGTACGGCCCGTGTAGAAAACATCGTCGATAAGAATGATGTGGCGACCTTCAACTTCGAATGGAATTTGTGATGGTCTAGTTTCTGTGTGAAGTCCTCGCTGGTTGTAATCATCACGATAAAATGAAACATCCAATATCCCATTTGCCAATTCCTTACCATGAGGACTTAATAAAGGGAGTAGCCTTTCCATTAGCCAAGCCCCGCCGCTATGAATGCCAACAAGTGCACTCTCAGTCGTAATGAGAGGCTTTATTTTTTCGGTTAGCTGCTCGAATAAAACTTCTGCGTCAGGTAAATTTTTCATTTTAAAGTCGTGTTCGTTTCATGCGTAATCGTGTCAAAGTAAGATTGTAATATGAGTTGTGCAGCAATTTGATCTAACATTGGTTTTTGTTTGCGCCCAGTCACCCCGAGTTCTTTGAGTGATTGACTTGCTTCAGCTGAGCTTAAGCGCTCATCTATCATGACAATCGGTAAGCCAAAGCGACCATCCATTCGGCGTGCAAACTTCTGACATAGGGCCGTTACTTCATGCTCTTCGCCATCTAAACTTAAAGGTAGTCCCACAACTAATGTACTTGGTTTCCATTCTTTTATTAATGTTTCGATTGATTTAAATCGATCTTCGTTGGATTCGACATTTAGGGTTGTGAGAGGGTGTGCAATGCCGAGCATGTGTTCGCCAGAGGCGACACCTATCCGTTTTAAGCCAAAATCGAAACCCAGTACAGTGCCTTCAAAAGAAAGCTGTATGGTTTTATCGTTATTAATGGCTTTTAGGATTGTTGATTTATGCATGTCCTGCCACCTCAGACAAGCTTGCATAATTCACCCCAAGCAATTTCATTGCAGCATTTAATTTTTCTTTGTTGGGGATGTTAAAAATAATATCGTCTGATGCTTCTACTGTTAGCCAAGCATTCTTGCTGATTTCTTCTTCAAGTTGCCCTGCTGACCATCCGGCAAAGCCTAACGCAACCAAAAATTTATCAGGCCCCGTTCCGTTAGCGACAGCTTCTAAAATGTCTTTGGAAATAGTGAGCGCGGTCTCCCCATGAATTGCAATTGTAGAGTCCCAGTTACCTGCTGGTTGGTGCAAAATAAAACCACGTTCTATCTGAACAGGTCCGCCGAATTGCGCTGCATGACTAGCAAATTTTTGTTCTGAAATGTCTAAATTGAGTTGCGCAAAGAGCGCTTCAAGGTCGAGTTCGATGGGTCTGTTGATGACGATACCCATTGCGCCGGTATCGTTGTGTTCGCAAATATAGGTAACAGACTTTACAAAATGTGGGTCTGTCATTGCGGGCATTGCAATGAGAAAGTGTCCGGTAAGGTTGACGTTTTCCACGTTGCGAATTATATCGTTAATTGCTTGATTATGTCGATTCTAAATATCCTGTGACTTCAAGGCCAAAGCCAGCCATGCTCGGCATTTTTCTTGGCGTCGCCATCAATTTCATTTTGCGTACGCCCAAGTCAAGCAGGATCTGTGACCCTATGCCATAATTTCTTAAGTCTTGTTTTGAGCGAATTGGCTCATCTGCGTGCTGGATTCGGTTAAGTAAATCCTCTCCATTTTCATCGCGATGCAATAAAACCATGACCCCACAATCAGAATTCTGAATGACTTTAAGTGCATTCAGTGTGTTCCATGAATGACTTTTGCTGCTACTGTCTAATAGATCAAATGCAGAAAGAGGTTCATGCACGCGAACTAGTACTTCGTGGTCTTTATTCGGCTCGCCTTTTATTAAAGCTAAGTGTGTTTCATGTGCGATTTTGTCTTTATAGGCGATGAGTTTCATTGGCCCGTAAGGGGTTTGAATTTCTCTTTCTACAGCACGTTCTATTAGACTTTCATTTTCGCTGCGATAGTGAATTAAGTCTGCGATCGTGCCTATTTTAAGTTGGTGTTCTTCAGCAAATGTAATGAGGTCCGGAAGCCTCGCCATGCTGCCGTCATCTTTTAAAATTTCACAAATTACAGAAGCGGGTTCCAGACCTGCGAGTGCTGCTAAATCGCAGCCTGCTTCAGTATGGCCTGCGCGGACTAATACCCCACCATTTTCAGCAGCTAATGGAAACACATGGCCAGGACTGACGATGTCTTTAGCCACTGCATTTTTAGCAACGGCTGCTTGTATGGTACGTGCGCGATCAGCTGCAGAAATGCCTGTTGTGACGCCTTCGGCCGCTTCAATTGAAATGGTGAAATTGGTGTGCATGCTCGAGCCATTTTTTTCTACCATAGAAGATAGTTTTAATTGGCGGCAGCGCTTCTCGGTTAATGTTAAGCAAATTAAACCTCGCCCGTGTTTAGCCATGAAGTTGATATGCTCAGGGGTTGCGAATTCTGCTGCTAGAACTAAATCACCTTCGTTTTCTCGATCTTCCTCATCCACCAGAATCACCATGCGGCCTTGACGAATCTCATTAATAATTTCGATGCTTGGGCTAATGTTTAAACTGCTCATGTTGATTCACTTTCTTTGCCCCATTGCGTCATACGTTCTACGTATCGCGCAATCAAATCGACTTCTAAATTAACTCGGCTACCAACCCCTAAATATTGGAGAGATGTTTTTTCTAGGGTATGAGGAATGAGGTTCATGCTAAAAACATCTTTTTCTATATTATTCACTGTTAGGCTGACGCCATCGATTGCAATCGATCCTTTGACAGCTATATAGCGAGAGATGCTGTGGGGTGCACGCACCATTAGCAGCCAGCAATCACCTACGGATTCAAAGCGAACAACTTGACCGACCCCGTCAACATGACCGCTTACTAAGTGACCGCCCAATCTGTCGGAGAGTTGTAACGCTTTTTCTAGGTTAATAATTTTTGGGCTATCTAAGCCTACGGTACAGTTGAGTGTTTCTTTGGATACGTGAGCTTCAAAGCTGGATGCGTCGAATTTAATCGCTGTTAGGCAAACACCATTAACAGCAATACTGTCGCCAGTCTTAACATCTGACATATCTAATTCCCCGACTTCAATTTGAAGTTTTACGTCATCACCAGATGGAGTGATAGACGTGATTTTGCCGGTTGCTTGAATTATTCCTGTAAACATCCTGCAATTTTAACAGATTGGTGACTTAAGCCTGTTAAAATTCTCTAGTGGATTTCAGCACGAATTTAAAAAAGCTTTCTAGGTTTTCTTAGGTGAGTTTTTTTGTTGGGCTGAATATCCAAAAATAATTTTAAGTGGATGCTAATTTTTAATGAAGAAGATGTTGCCGTTTGAGTTTTTTGTGGGCCTGCGTTACACGCGTGCTAAGCGCCGCAATCATTTCATTTCTTTTATCTCATTAACCTCTATGGTAGGCATTGGCTTGGGTGTCGCTGCCCTCATTGTTGTCCTTTCAGTGATGAATGGTTTCCAGGAAGAGCTCCGTTCAAGAATTCTAGGAGTCGCCTCGCATTTACAAATTACAGGCCCCAATAATAGTTTGTCAGATTGGTCAGCTTTAGCGAAGAAGGTTCATGCAGAGCGCCATGTTAATGGTGCTGCGCCCTACATTATGGCGCAGGGTATGCTTTCTAATGGGCAGGCTGTGCAAGGTGCAATTGTTAGGGGTGTTTTGCCAGGTGCTGAAACTCAAGTATCAGATTTAGGCCTTAAAATGCGTGCTGGACAACTTGGTGATTTGAGGCCGGGTGAATTTGGTATTGTTTTAGGTGCTGAATTAGCTCAATCATTGGGTGTGATCTTGGGAGACAAAGTTGTATTAATGGCACCTCAAGGTCAATTTACGCCAACAGGCGTTGTTCCTAGAATTAAACAATTTACAGTAGTTGGTTTATTTCAAATTGGGATGTATGAATATGACGCAGGCATGGCGTTGATACATATAGACGATGCTGCAAAACTATATCGTATGGATAATCAGGTTTCAGGATTGCGTTTAAAACTTGATGATTTATTTCTCGCTCCAGAAATTTCCAATCGGTTGGCCTTAAGTTTAAACACCTCAGGCCAAGATTATTATTTAACTGATTGGACGCAAGAGCACGCCAACTTTTTCCGTGCAATACAAATGGAAAAGCGAGTCATGTTTATTATTTTGGCGCTGATTGTTGCAGTGGCAGCCTTTAATATCGTTTCAACCTTGGTGATGGCGGTCACCGATAAGCGAGCTGATATTGCCATCATGAGAACTTTTGGTGCGAGTCCTGCAAGCATCATGACTATCTTTATTGTTCAAGGGGCGCTAATTGGGGTTGTTGGTACAATTGTGGGTGGTTTTTTTGGGGTGTTGATTGCCTTAAATATCAGCACGATTGTGCCATTCATTGAGCATTTATTTAATGTTCAGTTTTTAGCTAAAGATGTTTATTACATTAGTGAGCTTCCTTCTCATTTGATTTGGAATGATGTGGTCACGATTGTGGCCATGTCATTCTTATTAAGTTTATTGGCTACTTTATATCCAAGTTGGAAGGCTTCACAAATGAATCCAGCTGAGGCTTTACGTTATGACTAATCCAATTATTCAAGCAAAAAATTTGCAAAAAACTTATAAGGGTTTAGACGTTGCTGTGTTAAATGGCATTAGTCTCGAAGTAGAGGCTGGCGAACAAATAGCGATAGTTGGTACTTCTGGATCAGGTAAAAGTACGCTTCTACATCTGTTAGGTGGCTTAGATACACCAACTGCTGGTGATGTGAGTGTCATGGGTAATGCGCTTGCCAACCTGAACGAAACAAAGCGAGGTGAATTGCGTAATCAAGCATTAGGTTTTGTTTATCAGTTCCATCACTTATTGCCTGAATTCACGGCTCTTGAGAACGTTGCAATGCCGTTATTGATTCGTCGTACGAATAAAAATGTTGCATTAACCCTTGCTGAAAAAATGCTCGAAAAAGTAGGGTTGGGTCATCGTATGGAACATATGCCTGGGGAGTTGTCAGGTGGTGAGCGCCAAAGAGCTGCAGTTGCGCGTGCTTTAGTCACGCAGCCTAAATGTATATTGGCTGATGAACCAACCGGCAATCTGGATAGGCATACTGCGCATACTGTTTTTGATTTGTTATTAGAGATGAATCAAAGCCAGAACGTTGGCTTGATTGTGGTTACGCATGATTTGGAGCTTGCGGCCAAATTAAAGCGGCAATATAAACTTATTGATGGCAAGTTGTTGCCATTTTCATGAGTTAATCTTGATTTCAGATGGTGAACTTTGCGCTATTTTTTGTTTTTGGTGCTTGGTTGTTTCAGTTCATGCCATCGCTTCCAAACCTTTATTGGTTCTTTCTCGATCCATTTTTAATCTTATTATTTGTTATTGCAGTTCGGACGGAGTGGAGTTTTCTTTTTAAATACAAAAAAATCATTTTTGTATTGTTGGCGTTTTGCATTGGATTTTCTTGGGCGGCTTTGGCGGCGATCTATCGTTTGTCAGATGCACTTCCTCCCGAGTGGGAAACTAAACCGATTCAAATTGTTGGTGTGGTTTCTAGCTTGCCCCAGTCTTTGGAAAATGGCACGCGATTTGAAATGGATGTTGAGAAAATCCTGACGCCACATGCTGTTGTACCTCATAAAATTTCATTGTCCCAGTATAAAAATCAATCCTCTCCAAATGATGGTTTGATTAGTTTTCATGCAGGTGAACGATGGCGACTTAACATTAAGCTTAAGCGCCCTCATGGCGCCATGAATCCAAATGGTTTTGATTTTGAGGTGTGGGCACTAGAGCGGAATATTCGCGCAACTGGCTCTATCAAGCAGGGGTTTGGTAATCAGCGTTTGAATCGGATGGTATATAGGCCTCATTATTTGCTCGAATCTGCGCGTGAAAGCATTTACAAAAGAATAAAATCCGTACTTGGCGATAAGCCTTACACAGGTATTTTGCAGGCATTAGTTATTGGGGATGAGAGCGGTATCAGTCAGGAAAGTTGGCAGGTATTTCTTCGGACTGGCACTAATCATCTAATGAGCATATCTGGCTTGCATATCACTATGTTGTCTGGCCTTGCTTATACTTTAATTTTTGCCCTATGGCGACGTTCTGAGCGATTGACCTTGTGTTTGCCAGCTAGAAAAGCCGCTGTGCTTGTCGGCTTGCTGGTTGCTTTTTTATACGCTTTGATTGCTGGCTTTACCGTCCCGACTCAGCGAACAGTTTTAATGCTATTTGTCTTTGGATTGGCATTATGGTCTGGTCGGCATGTGCAAATTTTTCGTGTACTTATTTATTCATTGTTTTTAGTAGTGTTGTGGGATCCATGGGCAGTTCATTCTCCAGGTTTTTGGCTTTCTTTCGGAGCTGTTGCTGTGATTACCTTTTGCGTTGCTGGCCGATTAGTTGGCCTTTCTTGGATTAAGGGCGCGCTAAAAACACAATGGGCTGTGACGATTGGCCTGGTGCCACTGTTGCTAATGTTATTTCAACAAGTTTCTATTATTTCCCCAATCGCCAACGCCATTGCGATTCCAGTGATTAGTACGGTTGTCGTCCCACTATCTTTAATTGGAGGTTTGCTCCCAATAGATTCAGCCTTGTTGCTCGCACATTGGGTCATGGCTAATGCTATGTGGTTTTTACAGTTCTTGGCTGATTTACCTCTGAGCACTTGGCAACAGCATGCACCGCCTACTTGGACGGTTTTGATGGCATTGTTTGGAATTCTCTGGCTTTTATCTCCTAAGGGAGTCCCCTTAAGGATTTTTGGATGGATTTTTTGTTTGCCGGTCATTTTTATTGTTCCAGAAGCGCCGCCAGTAGGTGCGATGACCGTCACAGTTTTAGACGTTGGGCAGGGTCTGGCTGTAGTCATTAAAACTAATCACCATCAAATTTTATATGATGCCTGTCCTAATTATGGACAGCAAAGTGACAGTGGTGGACGAATTATTCTGCCTTATTTGCGAGGACAGGGGATTAAAAATCTGGATTTGATGATGGTGAGTCATAACGATAATGACCATAGTGGTGGGATGAGCTCAGTGCTTAAGCAAATGCCTGTCAATTGGTTGGTAAGTTCATTTGCGGTGGATGGCCCAGAAATACAATCTTTAAAATACGATTTTTGTGTTGCTGGTCAGCGCTGGGATTGGGATGGCGTAGCGTTTGAGATTTTATCGCCAACAATTGAAAGTTATGATGATGCAAGTATGAGTGATAATAATCGTAGTTGCGTTTTAAAGATCAATAGTGCTTACGGTAGCATTTTGTTAACCGGTGATATTGAGCGTCAAGCAGAGGATTTTTTGGTTGATGCTCATTTGCAAGAATTAAGAAGCGATGTGCTTGTTGTCCCTCACCATGGCAGTAAAACCTCATCAAGCCCTGCTTTTATTAATGCTGTGCAGCCTAGGGTTGCAGTTTTTACAGCAGGTTATCTTAATCGCTTTGGTCATCCCAAGGCTGAGATCCAATCCCGCTATATGGGTCGCAACATTCAGACCTATCGTTCAGATGAGGATGGTGCAGTTATCTTCGCTTTTACTAAGTCTGGAATAGATTTAACGCGTTGGCGAGAATATGCAAAACGTTATTGGCATCATCCTTCTGCGCTTGCTGAAAAGGCAGTGACGCGCTAAAGTAACGGCAGTTTATGCAAACTTAATAATTTGCATAGTTTAGGTTTTTAAAAGAATATTTAGGAGTGTTGTGTGTTAGAAATTATTAAAGCTGCTGGATGGCCGATTTATCCACTTATTCTCGCTTCAATTCTCGCGATTGCAATTATTGCGGAGCGCTTTTGGACCTTACGTTCTGAAATTATTGCACCTTCCAATCTTCTCCCGGAAATCAAAAAATGGGTTGAGCAAGGTAAGATTTCTAAAGAGGCTTGTGAGAAGCTTCAACAACATTCTTTGTCAGGTGAGATTTTTGCTAGCGCGCTTAGCAACTCTTCCGCTTCACGTGAGCAGGTTAAAGAGTCAATTGAAGAAGCTGGTCGCTCCGTTGCTCATCAGTTAGAAAAACATTTAACAACTTTAGGCACTATTGCAACAGTGAGTCCTTTATTAGGTTTGTTGGGTACAGTCATTGGGATGGTTGAATTGTTTGGTGCATTTAATGCTGCCGGCTCTGGCCACGACGTTGCCCAATTCGCCAAAGGTATTTCAGTCGCTTTATACAACACAGCCGGCGGTATTGTCGTGGCTGTACCAGCAATGATTTTCTATCGATATTTCCGCGCTAAAGTTGACGGCTTGATTGTTGAAATGGAGCAGCAGGCTGTTGCTTTGGTTGAGTTTATGCATGGCGGACGTAAATAATCATGAATTTTCAACGTGGTAAAAAGCACGAAGATTTAGAAATGAATTTAGTGCCACTAATTGACGTTTTATTAGTCATCATTATCTTCTTAGTGGTTAATGCGACTTTCTCTAGAATGAGTGAGTTGCAAATTAATTTGCCTACTGCAGAGGCGAGTCCAATTGAACAAAAGCCAGTTATTGTAAATGTCGGGATTGATGCATCTGGCCACTATGTTGTTGAGAAAACTGCTGTTGCGGGCAGCGATGTTAGTTTGTTAGCAGCCGCACTTCAGAAAGCTGTTGCGGGCGGTAAAGAACCAACGATTATTATTAATGCTGATGCTAAGACTACGCATCAATCAGTGATTAATGTCATGGAGGCGGCGCGCCAAGCAGGATATACCCATATTACTTTTGCAACTCAACAAAACTCGGGCTCCTAGTTTATTAGACTATTGGCTGATGACTACTTTGACAAAAGCCTTTTAATATTAAGCCTCAGCATTTGTTGCTGGGGCTATTTCTTTTATTGCCTCTATTATTTATGACTTCAAACAAAAAGACTTCCGCACCAACTCCCCCAGTGGCTAATTTGAGCATGAAGCTTTACTTTAGAATGGTGAAGTACGCGATTCGCTACTGGAAAGTGTTTGTTTTTAGCATTGTATCTTTAGTGGTTTTATCAGCAACTAATACTGGGTTTTTAGCGACCATTAAGATGGTTACTGATGAAGGATTTGTGAAGCACGACTCAACCAAGCTTCATGTTTTACCTTTGATGCTATTTGGCTTGTTGGCTTTGCGCGCATTTTCTGGATTTTCAGCAACTTTTGCGATGCGTTGGGTGGCGCGTAGAGTGGTTGAAGATTTGCGATTAGATGCATTTAAGAAATTGATGACGCTACCTGTGAGTTTCTTTGATGCTAATTCAGCTGGTGTAGTGACATCAAAACTTACATACGATACTGAGCAGATGTCTAAAGCTGCAACCAGCGTTGCGGTAACAGTGGTCCGTGACACCCTTACCATTATCGGGATGGTGGCTTATATGATTTATCTCGATTGGCGACTGACCCTTATTTTCGCTTTGATTGCACCGCTCATGGCTTTTTATTTAAAAACGATGACACCAAAACTTCGGTTTGCGGGCAAGGCAGTTCAAGGCTCTATGGGGGAAATGACCCAGGTTGGTGAAGAGGCTGTTTCAGGTCAGCGCATGGTGAAGATTTTTGGTGGGGCTGAGTATGAATTTAAACGGTTCGCTGGTGCGGTTGGCCGCAATCGGCATATGCAAATTCGATTGGCTCGCATATCAAGCTTAAATAGCATGGTGATTGAATTACTTGCCGCTGTTGCTTTGGGGGCAGTGGTTTATTACGCAGTCGGTAAATTTACTGCGGGTGAGTTTGCCGCTTTTATTGGTGCATTATTAATGTTGATTGCTCCAATTAAGAGTCTCAC